>ENA-OWNT01000647-OWNT01000647.1-seawater-metagenome-genome-assembly--contig:-NODE-647-length-68395-cov-13.894903_pt1 | contig 68395 bp, 50 predicted proteins | sample MGYA00238136_ERZ651165 | MGnify/ENA primary metagenome ERZ651165 (study PRJEB26861, sample SAMN08777766) | seawater metagenome | isolation source: coastal seawater | place: USA: Florida | collected... | reverse complement strand
CGATTCGTCGTCCCCCGAGCCCATCGATGCCCAGACCCGACAGCCGGCCCGGGACCAGACACCAGCCGTCGAACCCTGCGAACCATCGCCGCGGGGGTCCCCCTCCGACCGCTTCGCGGCCACCTCCCCCTGAGAGGGGGAGGACGCTGAGTGCTCCTGCGGTACCTCCTCCGGTCCATACACAATCCAGGCCGCGGTCGCGGGGGTCCCCCTCCGACCGCTCCGCGGCCACCTCCCCCTGAGAGGGGGAGGACTCTGTGTGCCGGTCCACACACAAGTCCCGGCCGCAGTCGCGGGGCCCCTCCGACCGCTCCGCGGCCCCCCCCACGAGAGGTAGGAGACCCCAAGCGGGGGAAGACTCTGAGCCCCTACGGGACCTCCTCCGGCCCATACACAAATCCCGGCCGCGGTCGGTAGGGATTGCGGGGGTGGTGGACCAGCGGCAGGGTGTCGGCGTGGTCGGCGCGGAAGGCCCGCCAGGCGCTCTCGGGCACCAGCGTGTAGCCGAGGCGCAGGCGGACCGGGGGGACCTCGGAGTAGGGCGCCAGGCGGGCCTCGCCCATCCCGTACACGATGCGCCACCAGTGGGTGGGATCACCCTGTGGGTCGAAGTTCTCGCAGTGTCGGTCGGCGACGGCCCACACGAAGCCACACAGGCCGCGGTGGGCCACGACCCGGTGGGTCTCGGGGATGTGCTGTTGGAGAACGGGCACGAGCGCGGCCCAGTCGGCGTACTCGGGCTCGGCTCGAGCGGTGTGGGCGATGGTGGATGGGGTGGTGGCGACGGTGGCGACCGCGAGGAGCAGACCGACGCTCCAGTGGGTGCGGGCGACCAGCAGCGCGAGGGCCATCGCGGTGGGGATGAAGGCGAGCAGGAGGAGGCGCCAGGCGGTGAGGTCGAAGCCCATGGGGAGGAGCGGGGCGGCGGTGAGAACGGCGAGGAGGACGACAGGCGCGCCCACCCGGACGAAGCGCGTGCGCCAGAGGCCGGCTGCGAGGAGGATGGGGAGGATGTGGGCGACGAGGAGGGTGAGGCGGTGGACGGTGTGGATGCGGCGGCTGTGGAGGAGGAGGTCGAAGCGGGCGCCGTCGCCGGGTTGGGGGGCGAGGAAGCGCAGGAAGTCGACGCCGCGGAGGACGCCGAAGACGCCGATGAGGAGGGTGATGGCGATGAGGGTGAGGAGGATGGGGATCCAGGCGGGGCCCCCTCCGACCGCTCCGCGGCCACCTCCCCCTGAAGGGGGAGGACGTGGGGAAGGGGCCCCCACGAACGACCAAGCCCACCCCACAACAACCACACCCACCCCCCACACCAGCCCCATCACCCCCGTGAGCTTGTGGACGAAGGGGCCCAACAGCATCAAGCCCACCGCCAGCACAGTCGACGCACGGTGCCGTCCCAGGCCCGGCAGCGCCGCACACAACAGCCCGAGAACGGCCACTCCCGCGTCGTTCTTGAGGAACTCCAGGCTCACGTGCAGGTGGCCGGGCGCCACCGCCCACCAGGTGCCAGCCACCAGCGCTGCCGCGAGCGAGCCCGTCCAGCGAAAGGCCCCCACCGCCGCCCCACCCGCTCCAGCCGCCGCAAACACACACGCCGCGACCTTGTTCGCCGTGACCACATCTCCGATGACGCGTGCCAGCCCCACCAACACCGGAAACACGAGCGAGCGGTCGGCGAAGAGGGGCTCGCCGTCGAGCCAGGAGCGCACCTGGAGGACGTAGTACCAGCCGTCGTAGCCGGGCGCCCAGGGGTCGTCCCACAGCAGTGGAATGCGGACCACCACCGCGAGAACAGCGCATAGCAGGGCCACCACGGCGGTGCGTGTCACGGCGTGGGCACCGCGGGGGTCAGCCGTTGGGGAGCTGGATGGGCGTGCGCTTCCAGTTGCCACCGGTCCAGGTCCAGAGCTCGGGGTCGGAGACGGCGGCGTGGCGCAGGTCGAACTTGGGCGAGCCGCTCCAGGTGATGACGTACTTGCTGCCGCGGGCCACGTAGTAGCGCTCTTCGCCGTCGTGGCCGTACAGCGAGCTGGCGTCGGAGATGACAAGCTCGGTGTCGCTCATGAACATCAAGCCGCCCACCTGGCCGTCGCGCTCGGGCGGCTCGCCTTCGAACGACTTGATGAGGGCGACGTTGGCGCGGTCGTTGTCGGTGAGCAGGGCGTCGGAGTAGCCATCGCGCACCGTGTACCAGGACTGCTTGCCGAAGTGCGCTTGCAGGTCGGCAGACTTGAAGGCGCGGCCGTAGCGGGCGTACACCTCGTTTCGCTTGATGCGCAGCTGCTTCAAGGTCCAGATGGCCACGCGGGTGGGGGCCAGCTTGGGGTTCTTGGCGTAGATGCCGGCGTAGCCGGGGAGCTGGGCACTCGACGAAGACGACTTGTTGGCGGTCTTTTTGACAGCCTTCTTCTTCGCCGGCTTCGCGTCGGCCTTCTTCTGAGCGGCGGGTGTCTTCTGGGTGGGGGTGTCGGCGGCGGAGTCACAGCCGGCCAGGAGTGCCGCACACAGGAGGAGATGTCGCATGGTGAGCCCGGGGAGGTGGGAGGAGGAGGCGAAGGGTACCGCAGCGTCAGCGGGCGTCGGCCTTCTTCTGGGCCTCGTGGCCTTGCCAGGTGCACCACAAGGTGCCGATGGCGAACAGGGTGCCCACCGGAAACTGCGTGATGGCGAGGCCAGCAGCAGCGATGGCAGCGATCTGACGCCACACCGAGCCCCGCCACATGCCCCAGGCCGCGAGCGCCGCGGGGATGGCGTTGACCAGCAGCACAATGCCGATGAGCACGCCGAAGCCACTGAACATCCCGCCAAAGGCCAGCGCCCCGAGCTCCTTCTCCACAGCCCCCAGGATGGCCACAGCCCCACCCAGGCCCACGAAGATGGCCGCGCCGAAGAGCCCGCCGACCAGCTGCGTGAGGAAGTGGGCCACCATGAAGCCCGCCGCCATGCGCTCGTGCGACTGGGCGGTGGGGTCTCGTTCTGCGTGGTGCACGGGCGCTCCAGGTGGGGAGAAGAGACGAAGGGCCGAGCGAAGACGGGGTTTCGGCCAGCCTATTGCACGCGCGCGGTAGCGGTGAGGTGTTCTGCCAGGACATCGAGGCGGTCCTGGCCCCAGATGGCGTGGTCATCGATGACGAAGCTGGGCACGCCCCACACCCCGGCCGCGCGGAGGTCGGCCTGGTAGCGGTCGGCTGCCTGACGCCAAGAGGCGTCGACGAGGGCGTCTTGGACGACGGACCACGAGATGTTGGCCCGGTCGCAGATGATGCGGAGGTCGGGGTCGGTGGCGACGTCGAGGGCTTCGGACCAGATGCCGCGGGTGGCGATGCGGGCGAAGGTGCGGCGGGCGGTGGGGTGGGTGAGGGCGTGCATGATGGCCAGGCAGCGCTCGACGCCCACGCCGAGGGGGTCGGCGATGCGTCCGAAGGGAATGCCGTGGCGGCGGGCCTCGCGGGCGGCGTCTTGGACCAGGTACAGCCGCTTGATGCGCGGAACGGCGAGGCTGCGCATCACCATCGGAAGCACCGGTCGCAGCCGAAGGGTGGCCCCGGTGCGGTCGGCGATGGCGAAGAGACGCTCGAGCGCGAGGTAGGAGTAGGGGCTGCGAAAGCTGAAGTAGACGTCGACGGTGGCGGTGGACACGCCGGCTTCGGGCCACGTGAGGGGCGGGACCGGGAGGCCGGCGAGGTCGGCTTCGAAGTGGGGGAAGCGGTCAAGGTCGGGGAACCACTCGCCGCGGAAGTAGAGGGCGCCGCCCGCGTAGAAGCCGCGCACCCGCATCCGAGCGGTGTGGTCGGTGTCGCTGGTGGGAAGGCCCTGGAGGAGGTCGGTCAGGGCCGTGGTGTCGGCGGACCACAGAGCGTCGCCGAGGCGCCTGGCCAGGTCGAGGTGCTCGGGAAAGGGCCGAGCGATGGATAGGACCGCGCGCACCCGGCGCACATCCTCGGCCCGCGGCCGGACGGGGGACTCGGGAAAGGGCAGGTGGTGGAGGCGGGCCAGGCGGACGGCGTCGGCGAGGCGGTAGGCGCGGCGGTCGGCGGGGGCCGGGTCGACGTCTTCGGCGGGCGGTGGCACGGCGAAGAGCGCCACGGGACCGGGCAAGTCGAGGTTCTTGCGGGCCAGGTTGTGCAGCAGCAGGTGGGAGATGGGGTCGGATGGGTCGTGGTAGACCTCCACCCCACCCCGACCGGGCAGGCCACCCGCCCGAATGTGGCGCAGCAGGCGTGAGATGCGCTGGCCGGTGGGGCCGAGAAAGGCACCGATGGCATGACCACGCAGCTGGCTCTTCACAGACATGGGACCTCGTCAGACGGCCCTCCTGCGTACCCCATCCGACCCCCGACACGGATACACACCCGCATGCGTTCTCCCGCTCTTCCGATGGTTGGTCTGGCCCTGCTGGCCTGCGATCCCGCCCCTCCAGCCGCGCCACCCGAGCCGGTGGAGGCCGTCGCCCCGAAGCCTGCCACGCCCGAGGCTGCCGTGGTGCGCCACGCGGTCGACCTGAACGCCCGCATCGACGAATTCACCCGCAACCGCCCCGATGCCACCGACGGCGAGTTCTACGTGTACCGCAGCCCCGAGGCCACGGTGCACATGCACGTGATTGGGGTGGGCCAGATGTGCCCCCTGCACATCCACCGCACCACCCGCGAAGCCACCATCGTGGTGCGCGGCAACCCTGAAGTGGTGCACGTGCACGGCGAAGACGACACTCTGGTCCGGTCGGAGCGACGCGTGCCACCGGGCCAGCTGGTGTACTCGCCGCCGTTCACAGGCCACCAATGGACCAACGTAGACGACGCACCACAGGGCAACCTGGTGATTGCGTCGCCCAAGTTCGACGGCAACCTGTACCTGCACCCCGACGACCCACGGATGCTGCCGGGGCCACCCGCCACCCTCGTCGACCCCACCACAGCGATGGCCACGGTGGACGGCTCTGGCTGGGCAGACCTCCACCTCGGCGCACACTCCCTACACCCCGAACAGCTGCGCCTGGCGGTGGTGCGCGACACCCTGAAGCTGCACGACGACCCCACACGGGACTCGGTGCTGTATGTGGCGGTGGGCACCGGGCGCATCGGTGGCCAGCCTCTGAAGCCGGGCCTGGCGGTGGTGCTCCAAGGCGGCGCGGCAGAGACGCTCGAGGCCGACGAGCCGATGGCGGTGTGGGTGTTCACGCCCGAGGCGTCTGGGAGCAAGCCATAGGCCGCCTTGACCGCATACGCTGATGGTCCGGAGGCCCCATGCGCGCTCATCTCGTCTTGCTTGCCCTGACCGCATGCGGGACCACTCCGCCTCCGTCGGCGCCTGCCGCCCCGCAGAGCACCCCCCACACCGAGCTCGACGCCATGGACACACGGGCGCCAGTGCCCCTGCAGCCCATGATGGCCCTGCACCAGAAGCAGCAGATGCGCGACCACCTCAAGGTGGTGGAGGAAGTGGTGGCAGGGGTGGTCGCCGAAGACTGGGCGGCCGTGGAGAAGTCGGCCGAGCGCTTCGGGACCTCTCCGCAGATGGCCCAGATGTGCGACCACATGGGAGCCGGTGCGCCCGGCTTCACCGAGCAGGCCCTCGACTTCCACAAGCGGGCCGATGCGATTGCCGAGGCCGCCCGCGCACACGATGGTCAGAAGGTCCTGGCGGCCACCGCCCACACGCTGGCGGCCTGCACGGCGTGCCACGAGGCATGGCGCCAGGACATCGTGTCGGCCGATGAATGGACACAACGCACAGGCGCCACCCTGGAGCACCACTGATGGTCCCCGAGGTCCACATCGACACCGAAGCCTTGCCCGTGCTGCAGGCACTCGTGGCCCAACACCCGAGCAAGCGCATCCGGATTCGCCACGACGGCTACGGTTGAGGCGGCGGCCGCATCGGCCTGGCTCTGGATGAGCCTTCGTTTGGGGACATGACCTTCGAGGCCGCCGGCTTGCCCTTCGTGATGGCGGTGCGCGAGGCGCGGCATGTGGGTGGTGTACCCGTGGAGTGGTTCGGGTTCTTGTCGGCCCGGCCCACCTGGTGTCGGCGGGCCTGACCCGCGGGCAGACGCCGAAGGCGGCTCGACCGCTGCGGGCAGACGCCGAAGGCGGCTCGACCGCCCGCCGGAGGCGCCCCGCGCCGGAGCGGCTCCTACATCCCGGCGTGTTCGCGGATGGCGGTGCCGATGTTGTCGTAGCTGCCGAAGCCCACCTGGCCGAAGATCTGGTTCAGGTCGGGGTCGAAGACGATGAGGGTGGGGTAGCCGAAGCTGTCGCCCGCCCAGCCTGCTGCCATGGTGGGGCCGTAGGCGCGGTCGCCGAGAACGACGCCGTGGAGGTCGTAGGTGTCGATCCAGCGCTGGAGCTGTTCGGTGGTGGGGGTGCCGTAGACATCCGAGAGAGACGGCGACAGGAGGGTGATGATGTGGAGGTCGATGCCAGCGGCGGCCATCTCTTCTTCGAAGGCGGTGGCTTGGGACGCGGCGGTCTGGCAGGGGGGGCAGTCCATCGCCGAGACCTCGAGCACGATGTAGCTGCCCTGGAAGTCGTGGAGGCGGACGGGCTCTTCGCAGGCGTCGGGGAAGACGCCATCGGGCAGGGGGCCGCCGTCGGTGATTTCGTAGGGGCCGGTGTAGGGCGGGGGGTCGGCCTTGGGCCAGCCGCAGCTGTAGGACGCGGGCGCGGTGTGGCCGTGGTGGGGGTCGCCGGGCTCGCTGCCCAAGGTGAGCGTGCCGCCAATCTCGAAGGTGAGGGTGCCGGTGCCGGCGGAGACGGGGTCGGAGGTCTGCTGGACGGTGAAGGTGGTGGCGTCCATGGTGGCCGGCCCTCGCTCGGAGGCGGCCGGTCCGGTGCCGCGGTACCAGCTGCCGTCGCCGTAGCCGAGCCACTCGACAGAAGCGGGGTCGCCGGTGGTGATGGTGTCGTAGCAGTCACGGCCATCGGACAGCTCGACGTCGGCGCGCAGCATGATCTCGCAGTCGGCACAGCCCCACGGTGCGGAGCGGTCTTCGACGGCGGTGTAGGTGCGGGTGTAGGCACAGTCGGTGTTTCCAGCGGCCTCGGCCTCGGCATCGAAGTCGACAAACCAGGTGACGTCGCCCACAGCCGTGACCACGGTGTCGTCGCTGCCGGTGCCCGGCCCATCCCCGGAGCCACCATCGTCGCCCGAGCCGCCATCATCGCCCGAGCCGCCATCATCGCCCGAGCCACCATCATCGCCCGAGCCACCATCGTCGCCGGTGCCGTCATCGCCCGAACCATCGTCAGACGTGGTGCCGCCGTCATCGGACTTGCCCGGCTCGGAACAGGCGACGAACGCAAGGACGGGCCACAACCAAAACACACGCATGGAGCCTCCAGAAGAGGCGTCACCATGCCCCGGGGCAGGCGCGCTGCACACCCCCCGGGAGAAGGGTGGCTCAGCCGACGGCGGCCGCCGGGGCCAGCACGGGCAGCAACATGGTGGCGGTGGTGCCGTGTCCGGGCCGGCTGTGCAGCTCGAACCGCCCGCCGTGGGTGTCGACGACGGACCGCACGATGGCCAGCCCCAGACCGGAGCCCCCGCGGTGCCCACGAGAGGTGACCCCCGGCTCACACGCCCGGGCCACTTGTTCGCCGGTCATGCCCACACCACGGTCGGAGACGGAGACCTCGACACGCTGGTGGACCTGCGCGGCAATGGTGAGGGTGATGCGGTCGCGCACGCCGGCCTCGCGGTGCGCATGGAGGGCGTTGAGCAGGAGGTTCACGATGCACTGCACGAGCTCGGTGAGCCGGCCACGCACGCGGACCCGCGTGGAGGGGACCACGAGGGTGAGGGTGCCATCGGTGACGCGGTCGAAGATGCCGCGGTGGTCGGCGACGAGCTGGACGAGGTCGATGTCGCGGATGGGCTCGAGCTCCGCGCGCGAGATGCGGTGGAGGCTGTCGACGAGCTGGCGGAGCTGGTGCGTGGTGGCCCGGACGTCGGCCCATTCCTCGTCCTGGCCCTCCTGCAGCGAGCAGAGCAGCTCGAGCGTGTTGAGGTGGTTGTTGAAGTCGTGCACGGCGCCGGCGGCGATGAGGCCGAGGTTTTCCATGCGCTGGAGACGGTGCAGCTGGGCTTCGAGGGCCAGCAGCGGGCGCATGTCGCGCAGCGTGACCAGGGTGGTGCCCGGCGACTCGTCCCACGGACGGGCCAGCTCGATGTGCAGCGCGATGACCGACCCATCCTTGCGGCGCCCTTCGACGGTGCGGAGCCGTGACATGGACACCGAGCTTCGCTCTCCAGACCACGCCTCACGCATGGCCTTGTGGCGGCTCACCATGTGCCCCGGCACCAAGCGCTCGATGCCACTACCAGCCAATTCGAGGGGGTCGTAGCCCATCAACTGAGCAGCCACCCGGTTGACGCCCTCAATGACTCCATCGGGTCGGACCACCATCAGGCCGAACGACACCGCATTCATCCAGCGCGGAAGCTGAAGCCGGCCCCGGGCCGAGCTCGGCGAGGGCATGGCTCGTGCAATCGGAGCAACGATGTCCAGGATGGAGTCAAGTTCTGGGGTCATCGGCATGCTCCCAACCTTCGACCGGCCACGGTGGTGGGACGGGCGGGTCGTCAGTCACACCACAGTATCGGAGGCGCGGGGCCAAGTCTAACCATTAATGGTCATACATCCTGACGAGACGCGCCGGTTCTCCCCCCCCTAAACCTGTTCCGAGCGAATAGACAGGACCCGAACAGGCTAACTATCAAAACGCGCCAAGCCCGCTTCCCCGGGGCACTCCCGGCACTTCGACGCCACCGGTGCGGCATACTCCAACCGCAGCCTCGCTCCGGAAGGCAGGATGGTCAGCCCCTTGGGTTCAGCACAGAAACACCTCGCACGGGTCGTGGGCATCCTGGCGGCGATGTCGTGCGCCGAGCCGCCAGCCAAGACGACCTGTCTCGAGGCAGACGCAGCAGACCGGTGCACGGCCGCGGGCTGTGAGGCGTCGTACACGAGCACCACCCCGGTGGGGCTTCCGGAATGCGACGCCCACGACAACGTGGTGGTGGCCGCTCTGGGAGAGGTGTGCGCGGACTCCACCGCCGGCTCCTGCACGGTGGTGTGCGACTGTCGTGCGCAGGCGGACAGCCTCGACGGGGACGGGGACGGCGAGTGGACGGTCGACGCCGGCGGCACGGACTGCGACGACACCGACCCCACCCTGTACGGCGACGACCGGGACGGCGACGGTGTGTCCCCCTGCGCTGGAGACTGCGACGACACCGACCCGGCCGCCACTCCCGAGGACACCGACGGCGACGGCTTCTCCACCTGTGCGGGGGACTGCGCCCCGGACCACGCGTGGCTCTTTCCCTACGACAGCGACGACAACGGCACTCTGGACGCCTGCGGGGCCCGTGGCATCGCAGCCGGCTCCCAGCACACCTGCACGCTGGGCTCCGACGGCCAGCCGGTGTGCCACGGCGCCGATGCATCCGGCCAGAGCAGCCCGCCAGAGGGCATCCTCGTGTCTCTCACGGCCGGGCTCGACCACACCTGTGGCCTGGACGCCGACGGGGCCGCGGTGTGCTGGGGCGCCGACACCGAGGGGCAGGCCTCACCGCCGGAAGGGGTCCGCTTCACCCACCTCGATGCCGGCGACTGGACCACCTGCGGACACACTGTCGACGACACCCTGGTGTGCTGGGGCGACAACACCCACCTGCAGACCGACGCCCCCACGGGCATCTTCACATCGGTCACCACCGGCAGGCACCACAGCTGCGCCATCGATGCGGGGGAACGGGCATTTTGCTGGGGACATGACGGAGACGGCCGCACAGACGCACCATCGGGCACCTGGCGGGAGCTGGCAGCGGGCGACCGACACACCTGTGGCACCGCCACCGACGGCACCGTGCACTGCTGGGGAGGCGACCGAGACGGCCAAGCCACTCCCCCGGCAGATCTGGATGACCCACTTGGGCTGGCAGCTGGGCAAGATCACGCATGCGCCCTGGACGCATCCGGACACGCACGCTGCTGGGGGGCCGACACATTCGGCCAGAGCACCCCACCTGAGGGTGTTTTCTTCACCGAGCTGACCGCCGGACAGGCCCACACCTGTGCCATCGAGGCGTCGGGAGCCGTGGTGTGCTGGGGCAATAACGACCACGGTCAGGCAGCACTGCCCTGAAATTCCGGCCCGGACTCCAGCAGAATCGTGCATCGCGCTGGAAAAACACCTCGAATCAGCTACCCACATGACCGATGTTGGTATGGCGCGAAGGGGGCGCTCCTCTGCCCCAGCCACCTCTCGGTCCCATGACACGCTCCGCCCCCACCCCTTGCACCCTCGACATCGCCCACGTGCCGATGCCCGCGGTCATCGTGACCGCCGATGGTCTCGTCGAGACGGTGAACCCGAGCGCCGAGAGCCTGTTCACGCCCGGAGAGGCCTTCCCGGCGGCCTGGCTCGACAGTGCCCCCTTCAAGCAGGTGCGTCAGACGGGCCAGGCAGCCGATGGACCGGTCGGGACCGCCCCCGGCATCGGTCCGGCCCACCTGCACTGCCGGCCCACCCCAAGTGGGGTGTGCTGCTTCATCGAGCGGCGGTCGAGTGTGTCGCACACCGAGGACGGCTTCTACGCCACCATCACCGAGATGGCCGACGTGGGGGGCTGGGAGATCGACCTCGTCCACCAGACCGTCTACTGGTCCGACGCAGTCTGCCGCATCCACGACGTCCCGCCCGGCTACCGACCCACCGTGGAAGAAGCGGTGGCCTACTACGCGCCCGAGGCCCGCCCCATCATCGGCCAGGCCGTCGACCTCGCCATCCAGAACGGCACGGACTTCGACCTCGAGCTGCCCATCAACACCGCCACCGGACGCAAGCGCTGGGTGCGGGCGAGGGGCCGCGCGGTCTGGGAAGATGGCGTGTGCGCGCGGGTGTTCGGCAGCTTCGAAGACATCACCGCCCACCGTCGCGCCGAGCAGCGCACCGCCGACTCCATCGAACAGTCGCGGGGCTTCGAGCGCCTGCTGCGCACCACGGGTGCCCTCACCGCGTTCTCCAACTTCGAGGGCCAGTTCACCTTCGTGAGCCCGGCGTGGTCGGAGCTGCTGGGCTGGTCCACCGAAGAGCTCCTCACGCGCCCGTACACCGACTTCGTCCACCCCGACGACCTCGAGGCCACCTTCGCCGAAGCGGCTGCGCTGACCCGGCCCGGTCACCAGACCGTCCACTTCCGCAACCGGTACCGCAAGAAGGGAGGCGGCTGGGTGCACTTGTCCTGGTTGGCCATCTCCAAGCTGGAGTCGGAGCGCATCTACGCCGTGGCGCACGACATCTCGGCCGAGCACGAGACCTGGGAGCGCCAGGAACGGCTGGCGATGATTGCCGCCCGCACCACGAATGGTGTGCTCATCACCAACAAGCAGGGCGAGATCGAGTGGACCAACGCGAGCTTCTCGCACATGACCGGCTACCGCTTCGAAGAGATGAAAGGCAAGCGGCCGGGTGCCTTGCTGCAGGGCCCCGAGACCGACCGACGGACGGTGGAGCGGGTGCGCGACCATGTTCGCCGGCGGGAGCCCTTCGAGGCCGAGCTGCGCAACTACCGCAAGGACGGCGCCCCCTACTGGGTGGCCATCGAAGCCCAGCCCCTCACCGACCGCAACGGCGAGTTCTCCGGCTACATGGCCATCGAAAACGACGTGACTGAGCGTAGGACCACACGGACCGCCCTCATCGCCGCACGCGACCGCGCCGAAGACCTGGCCCGAGAGGCCCATGCCGCAGCCGAAGCGAAGAGCGGCTTCCTGGCCATGATGAGCCACGAGCTGCGCACGCCGATGAACGGCATCCTGGGCACCGCCGAGCTGCTCGATGCCACACACCTCGGCTCCGACCAGCGGCACCTGCTCGAGACCCTCCGCAGTGCCGGGGGTGGTCTGCTGGCCCTGCTGAACGACATCCTCGACTACTCGAAGTTCGAGAGCGGGCTGTTCGAGATGGAGGAACAGGCCTTCGACCTGCACGGCCTGCTGCGCTCGTCGTGCGACCTGTTCCGTGCCGACGCACGGCGCCGAGGGCTCGCGCTGCGCCTGGACATCGCAGCCGGGGTCCCCTCGCACATGGAAGGCGACGAGCTTCGGCTCCGCCAGGTGTTGGTCAACCTGTTGGGCAACGCATTCAAGTTCACCAACCGTGGCTCGGTGACCCTGTCGGTCTCGCAGCCCCTTCCACGCCGACTGCACGTTCGCGTGGTGGACACAGGCATCGGCATTCCCGCCGACAAGCAGCCCCTGCTCTTCCGGCCGTTCACCCAGGTGGACGCATCGGCTCAGCGACGCTTCGGCGGCACGGGACTGGGACTGGCCATCTGCCACCGCATCGTGGAGATGATGGGAGGAGACATGGGCGTGGAGTCCGCTCCAGACTCCGGCAGCACCTTCTGGCTCGACATCCCCGTGAAGGCGGCCCGAGCCAACCCGAACCCCATTCCGGACGGACCGACGTGGCTGCCGTCGGAGGTGGGGCACCGGCCCCATGTGCTGCTGGTGGAGGACAACCCCATCAACACGATGGTGACCACCAAGCTGCTCGAGCACCTGGGCTGCACAGTGGTCCACGCCGGCGACGGCTGCGCGGCGGTGGAAGCGGTGGACCGGGAGACCTTCGACCTGGTGCTGATGGACTGCCACATGCCCGAAATGGACGGCTGGTCGGCCACGCGGGCCATCCGTCAGTGGGAGCAGGCCCGGGGTGCACCGCCCCTCACGATTGTGGCGCAGACCGCCAGCTGCATGCCCAACGACATCCTCCGCTGCGAGGAGTCTGGCATGGACGATGTTCTCGGCAAGCCCATCGACCTCACAGCGCTCCGCGGGGTGCTGCACCGCTGGACGACCAAGGCAGGCCAGGGGCTTCCCGAGGTGGTGCGGGCGGTGGGGTAGCGCTCAGGCCCCCGGCAGGGCCTTGTCTGGCAGGCCCGGCAAGCCCGCCTGGTCGGGGTGGCGGGCGACATACGCGGCTTTCATCTGGGCGGCGGTCTTGCGGGAGTTGTCGTGGCTCCAGCCCGGCGGACCGAAGATGTAGCCCAGGCGCTGGCGGGCGGTGAGCCCCGGTCGGGTGGCGTCGATGCCCAGCGCGAACAGCTCGTGGAAGGCCACCCGCAGCAGGTTGAAGGTGCCCAGCTGGGTGGTGAGGCCGTAGCGCGGGCGGTCGTCGGCGCGTTCGGGGACGAAGGTGCCGAACAGCTTGTCCCAGACGATGAGGGTGCCGGCGTAGTTGGCGTCGAGGTACCGTGGGTTCACGGCGTGGTGGACCCGGTGGTGCGACGGGGTGTTGAACACGGCCTCGAACCACGGGGGCATCCGGTCGATGAGCTCGGTGTGGATCCAGAACTGGTAGATGAGGTTGATGCCCCCCACAAAGGCCACCATGATGGGGTCGAAGCCGATGAGCACGAGCGGCACGCGGAAGAGAAAGCCCAGCGTGAGCTCGTACGACCAGGTCTGGCGCAGCGCGGTGGAGAGGTTGTAGTGCTGCGAGGAGTGGTGGTTGACGTGGCTGGCCCAGAACCACCGGATCTCGTGCGCGAGGCGGTGGTACCAGTAGTAGCGGAGGTCGTCGAGCACGAAGCAGACGACGAACAGCCATGGTGCCCAGCCCCACGACAGCGTGCCGAACTGCACGGGCGCGAGCTGGTGGAAGAACAGCAGGAAGGCGTAGATGGCGCCGCCGGCGAGGATGCCGATGGCCAGGTTGCCCACGCCCATCAAGAGGCTGGTGAGGGTGTCGCGGGTGTGGTACCGGGCGCCGCCCTTGAGGTACCCGATGGCGAGCTCGAGCCCGATGGAGCCCATGAAGAAGGGCACGGCGAGCTGCACGATGGGGGGAAGGTGGGGAGCGGGCACAGGAGACCTCGGGTCAGGAGGCGAGCGCGGTGGACACACACGCCGACAGCCGGGCCACCCACGGTGCCCGCTCGGGGGTGTCGGGGAGGGCGATGACCGCCCGGGGATAGCCGATGTCGGGGAGCTGCAGCTGGAGGTTCTGGGGGTCGATGCGCAGCGCGGTGAGCCCCTGTGGCCCCAGCCGGCGCACCACGAAGCGGTCTCCGAGGACGGCGACCAGGCCCACCGAACCATCTGCGAGGGCGAGCAGCGCCGTGTGGCTGTCATTGGCCAGGATGACGTCGGTGACGGTGTCTTCGGGGTAGTCGAGGGCGAAGCGGTCGCGGGCCTTCTGGGCGGTCTCGAGGGTCTCGGGGGTGGACCACCCGATGAGGTGCAGCGCGGCGAGCGTGCCCCCGAGCCCACCCACGATGAGGCCGAGGAGGATGGGGAGCGGGATGGAGAGGGCCACGGGACCTCCTGCGTCTCCTTCAGCCTACACGAGGGACGGAGGGGGGGGACACCGGAGTGTGGTCGCGGGCCAGCAAGGCCGCACTTCGCAGCTGGCGGGCGGCTTCCCTGGAGGCCTCGGAGACGTCGATGCCGCCCAGCATGCGGCTGATCTCGGCGAGGTGACCGGGTTCGTCGAGGGTGCGGATGCGGCTGTGGGTGCGGCCGGCCTCGTGGACCTTGTGCACATGGAAGTGTTGGTGGGCGTAGACGGCCACCTGGGGGCTGTGAGTGATGCACAGCACCTGGTTGTCGGCGGCGATGGCGGCGAGCTTCTGGCCGATGACTTCTGCGATGGCGCCCCCGACGCCGGTGTCGACCTCGTCGAAGACGAACAGGCCGACGGGACCGATGCCCGAGAGCACCCGCTTGAGCGCCAGCAACGCCCGCGACAGCTCTCCGCCGCTGGCCACCCGTGCGAGCGGGCGGGGGTCTTCGCCGGGGTTGGGCGCGATGAGGAACTCGACGCGGTCGATGCCACGCGCGGTGAGGCGCTGCCCGTCGAGGTCCACGCCGCCGTCGCCGTCGAGGGGGGCCACGTCGACCATCACCTGCGCACCGCCCATGCCGAGGCTGGCCAGCTCGTCGGTCATGCGCCGGGCGAGGGGTTCGGAGGCGGCGTGGCGGCCTTCGGACAGTGCAGCAGCGGCATCCCGGGCACGGGCGCGGACGGTGTCGACGGCTTCGGCGAGCGCCTCGACGCGGGCCTCTCCACCGCCCAGGGCATCGAGCTCTTCGCGGGCCCGGGTGCCCCACTCGAGCAGCTCTTCGAGGGAGTGGCCGTGCTTGCGGATGAGGCGGCGGAGGTCTTGCAGGCGCTCTTCGGCGCGCTGGAGCGTGCGGGGATCGAGGGGGAGGTCGGCGGCGTAGCGGTCGAGGTCGCGGCCCACCTCTTCGATTTCCATGCGGGCGGTGTCGAGGCGGTCGACGAAGGACTGGAAGGTGGAGTCGTGGCGGACGGCTTGTTCGAGCCGACCGGTGAGGCGGGCCAGCCGGGAGATGACGGCGTTGTTGGCGCTGTAGAGCCCGCGCTCGGCATCCGAGGCCACCCGGGCGAGGTCGGCGGCGTGGCGGAGCTTCTGGACGGTGACCTCCAGCTCGTCGACCTCGCCGGGCTTGGGCTCGAGGGCGGCATATTCGCTGAGCTGGAAGCGCAGGAGGTCTTCGCGCTCGGTGCGGGCGCGCAGGGAGGACTCGGCGGTGCGCAGGGCACGGCGGGCTTCTACCAGAGCGGCGTGGACCTCGGCCACCTGCGCCCGGCGCGCGGCGAGATGGGCGAAGGCATCGAGGTGGTCGAGGTGGGTGCGGGGGTCGACCAGGGTGTGGTGTTCGTGCTGGCTGGAGATGTCGACCAGCCCGCGGGCGAGCTGCCGGAGCACCTTCACCGGCGTGAGGCGCCCGCCGACATACGCCCGCGACCGGCCCGAGCGCAGCACCACACGCCGCACCACCAGCTCATCATCGACCTCGATGCCCTGCTCGGCCAGCAGGGCGCGCAGGCGGGGGGCCTCTCCCAGCTCGAACAGCGCCTCGACCTCGGCCCGTGGCGCGCCCGTGCGCACGAGCCCTGCATCGCTGCGGCCGCCGAGCACCAGCGCCAGCGACGCGATGAGGATGCTCTTCCCCGCGCCGGTCTCGCCGGTGATGACGTTGAGGCCCGGCCCGAGCTCGAGCTCGGTCTCTTCGATGATGGCGAGGTTTCGAATCCGCAACAGCTGCAGCGACACACGAGCTCCGGCCTGCGAGGCACATCCCCGTCGGCGGTGGGTCCGCTATCGTCGGATCGGTGAGAACTGGCGGTCTAAATTTGTCCGCCATCCCACTGCCAAAGCGGCAATGGCGTGCTCCGCGCTCAGACGCGTGTCTGCAGACTCCACACGCCACACCCGCCGAGGAGACTCCGACCGAAGGGCGGTGGCTCCGAGGCCCCGGCGAGACTGCGTGCAGGCTCGCCGGGCGGGACGCGGCGCAGACGCGGCCCGAACCAACTCAGTCTGCGAACACCACGCGCGACACGGAGGTGGGCTCGGCCATCAGAGTCATGCAGGCGCGGCCGGAGACGGACTCGCCGGGTTCGAGCTCGGTGGGGTCGTCGAAGACGAAGGCCAGCTCGTCGGAGTCGGTGTCGATGACCGTGCCGCCGGTGAAGTAGACGAACTCGGTGTCGTTGGAGAGCTCGGTGGTGATGCTGCGCACGACAAGCGGGGCGTCGTGGGTGTTCTCGACGTCGAAGTTCAGGCAGGTGTAGCCTTCGTTCTCGTAGCCTTCGTAGTGGAAGGTGACGCTGCGGCCGTCGGCGTGGACGTAGTCGAGCTCACCGTCCAGGGATGGGAGGTCGACGGGGTCGTCGTCGCCGGAGCCGCCACCGGTGGAGCCCCCGTCGCGGTCTTCGCCTTCGCGCCAGGTGATGGTGAAGTCGTTGACTTCTGCGGCGGGCTCGGCGCAGTAGTACATCTCCACGCTCTCCCAGGCGTCGAAGTCGCTGTAGTCTTCCTGCTCGACGGTGATCTGGTCGTCGACGAGCCACATGAAGGCACCGCCGGAGTCGATCCAGTTGGTGATGTCGTCGGAGAGGTCGACGGTCATTTCCCAGCCCCGCACCTCGCCGCCCTCGTTCTTGAGGCGGAGGCGGGTGCAGGCGCCCTGTTCCCAGGCGTCGTAGTGTTCCCAATAGAGCTTGAAGCCGTCGTGTTCGATGATCCCGCGTTCGCCGGTAACGGGACCGGTGGCGGAGCCGCTCTCGCCGCCGCTGGAGCTGGACAGACCCGATGTGCTGGCGGAGTCGACAGCATCGTTGGCGGCCATGTAGCAGCCGGTGGACCAGACGAGGGGAAGCACGGCCGCAAGTCGGAAGAAGCTCGGCATCGTTGTGATCTCTCCAGGCACCGGCACGACTCGAAGACCAATCACGCTCGAGCCTCGCCGCACGGCACCACGCGCGCATGGTACCCGAAGCTGTCCGCAGCGAACAGGTGTCGAATCGAGGGGCCTGACGACCACGTGTCCGCTCTGTCTGGACATCGGTCTGCCTTGGGCGTTTCACGGAAGCGTCACGGCTCCCGAGATGGGCCTCAAGATACCCCCCCCACATGTCAGACCTCATCCTGATTGTCGATGACGAGCCCGATCTCGTCTCCGCGCTGGGCTTCGCCTTCGGACGTGAGGGCTTTCGAACCCGCGCGGCCCACGATGGTGCGTCCGCACTCCGGGAAGCACGCCGCGACCCCAAGCCCGATCTTGTGCTGCTCGACCTGATGCTCCCCGACATCCAGGGAACCGAGGTCTGCCGACAGCTCAAGGCCGACGCCGACACCGCCGAGATTCCGGTCATCATGCTCACCGCTCGATCCGCCGAGATCGACCGCGTGGTGGGCTTTGAGGTGGGGGCCGACGACTACGTTCCCAAGCCGTTCTCCACCCGCGAGCTCGTGCTGCGCATCCGGGCGGTGCTGCGTCGTTCCCGGCCGCGGGAGCACACCCTCGAGGCGATCACGGTGGGCCGCCTGCGGGTCGACATCGCCGGGCACCAGACCTGGGTGGACAACGCGGAACGCCCCCTCACGGCCCTCGAATTCCGGCTGCTCACCACCCTGCTGCAGCGCCGCGGCCGGGCGCAGTCGCGCGAGGCCCTGCTCGATGAGGTGTGGGGCGCGAGCACGGCCGTCACCACCCGCACGGTCGACACCCACGTCAAGCGCCTGCGTCAGAAGCTCGGCCCGGCCGGCGAGTACATCCAGACCATCCGCGGCGTGGGCTACAAGTTCGTCTCCCACATCACGTCGAACGCGTAGCAGCCGGGGTTTCGCCCGATGAATCCCCCCGGGCCCCCCACCAGAACCCACGCCTTCGGTCGCCTCCAGCTCGGGTTCCGCACGCGGCTGTTCGGGGTGTCGCTGCTGCTGATGGTGGCGTGCGCGGTGGCCTCGCTCGTGTGGCTCGAGGTGTCGCTGCGCCCCCTGATGGAGCGGCAGGCCATCACCGAGCTGCAAGGGTCGGCGGCCCTGGTGCACGCATCGGTCCACCCGCGCCTCGGGCTGTCGCCGGCCGCGCTCACCGACACCGTCCACAACCTGGCCTCCCAGAGCGACCTGCGCATCACGCTCATCGACCCCGACGGTGCCGTTCACGCCGACTCCAGCATCGCGGTGGACGACCTCCCACAGCTGGACTGGCACGGCGATCGACCCGAAGTGGTGGGCGCGCACGACGCCGGCATGTCCGGTGTGTCGCGTCGGCACTCCGATACGCTCGACGAAGACATGGTGTATGTGGCCATCCCCATCGAGTGGTCGACGGGCCGCACGGGCACGCTCCGGGTGGCACGCACCATCACCCGCGCCGACGCCCCCATCTTCGCGCTGTACCGCCTGCTGGGCTTCGCGGTGGCCGGTGGCTTCATCCTGGCGCTGCTCATGACGCAGCTGGCGGCCACTTCCATGGACCGCGACCTGGGCATCCTGCTGCGCCACACCACCGCGCTGGCACGGGGCGAGACCGCCGCACCCATCTCGATGCGGTCGAGTGTGGCGCTGGCCGGGATTGCCGGCACCGTGGCGCAGATGGCCCAAGAGGCCCAGCGGGTGGTGCGCGCGCTCGCCGAAGAACGACGGCGGTCGGTCATCGTGCTCGGCGCCGTGCGAGAGGGCCTGCTGTCGGTGGACCGCGACTGGCGGCTCACCCTCGTCAACCCTGCCTGTCGGCGCTTGCTGGGCATCGGCACCGCCGACCTGGGGCGCCGACTCGACAAAGCGCTGGACTGCCCCGAGCTGGTCGCGCTCATCGAGCGGGCACGGGTGGAGGGCGAGGTGATGGGCGACCTGTCCGTCGACCCCGACCCCCTGGTCGACCCCACCGTGGACCGGGTGCTCCAGGCGCGGGTCACACCGGGCGAAGAAGCCGGCCACGTCATCTCTCTGGTCGACATCACCCACCTGCGCCGCCTCGAGACCATCCGCCGCGACTTCGTGGCCAACGTGTCCCACGAGCTGCGCACCCCCATCTCGATTGTGCAGGCGAGCGCCGAGGCCCTCCAGGACGGTGCCATCGACGACCCCCGCTACTCGGCCCAGTTCCTCGACGCCATCCTGCGCAACTCCGACCGCCTCGTGCTGCTCACCAAGGACATCCTGCAGCTGTCGCGCATCGAGGCGGGCCAGTCGATGTTGGACCTGGAGCCGGTGGTGGTGTCGGAGGTGGTCATCGACGTCATCGAGATCTTCCACCAGCGCAGCCGGGCCCGGAAGCAGCGGGTGGTGTCGACGGTGGACCCCATGGTGGCGGTGGTGGCCGACGCAGGCGCCTTGGAGCAGGTGCTGGTGAACCTGCTCGACAACGCGATGAAGTACACGCCGAAGAAGGGCACGATTCGGGTGTCGACGGCGCCGGGGCAGGACGACCGGGTGCGCATCCTGGTGGCCGATGGCGGACCGGGCATTCCGGAAAAGCACCGCCCTCGGCTGTTCGAGCGCTTCTACCGGGTGGACTCGGGCAGGTCGCGCGAAGAAGGCGGGACGGGCCTGGGGCTGGCCATCGTGAAGCACCTGGCGGAGTCGATGGACGGCGCGGTGGGGGTGGAGCCGAACCAGCCGCAGGGGTCCATCTTCTGGCTCGAGCTGCCCGAAGCGCCCATCTTCGACGCCCACGAGCCCACCACAGATGGGCTGCCACCGGTGGTCGACAGTCCCGCCGAGGACGGGACAGGATAGAGGCCGTGGCTTTGTGAGGTCTCGATGATGGTGGCGCGCGCGGTGATGGTTCAGGTGGTCCTCGGGACCGCCCTCTTGGTGGGATGCACCGGCAAGGACGCCGACTCCTCGACAGGGGGGGGAAGCGGCGGCACCACCGGCACCACCACCGACCCCGGCGCCGACAACGACGGCGATGGCGTGCTGGCCGCCGACGACTGCGACGACTCCGACGACACGGTGTACCCGGGCGCGGTGGAGCTGTGCGACGGCAAAGACACCGACTGCGACGGCAGCCCGAGCGAACACGAGGCCGATGCCGACGGCGACGGCACCCCGGACTGCGCGGCGTGCGCCGAGGCCGGGTACTGGGACCTCCTCGAAGCCGGCACCTCGGGCGACGACCTCCAAGATGCCCTCGAGGCGGCCAATCCCCGGCCCACCTGCGACTACTACCAGTCCAAGAGCGCCATCTGGCAGAGCTTCGACCTCGAAGACGGCAACGTGGTCACGTGCGTCTACACGGGCACGCAGGTGGCCATCGTGGGCGGGGGTCCGGAAGGCGACGCCCTGAACATCGAACACAGCTGGCCGCGCAGCGAAGGGGCCGAGGCCTACCCGGCCGACTGCGACGTCCACCACCTCTTCCCCACCACCGTCGACGCCAACGCCGAGCGCCAGAGCCACCCCTACGGCGAGGTCACGGGCAGCACGTACTGGTCGGATGGCGGCTCGAAGCTGGGCTCGGGCAGTGGGGGCACGGTGTTCGAGCCCCGCGACGCCCACAAGGGCAACGCCGCCCGCAGCATGCTGTACGTGTGGATCCAATACGGCTACGCACCCACCTCGGCCCAGCGCTCGATGTACGGCAGCTGGTCGGCCCTCGACCCCGTCACCGCCAGCGACCAGGAGCGCGACGCCTCCACGGCCCGCTACCAAGGCAACCACAACCCGTTCGTGGCGTGCCCGGTCTTCGTGGAGCGCATGCTCGATGCACGGTAGAGCCTTGCTGACGGTACTTCTGACGGGGGGGTGCACGGCCTCCTCGGAGAAGCTGCCGTCGGCGGTGCTCTTCCAAGACAGTGGGGACTCCACAACGCAAGACTCTGTAGACTCGGCAGACTCGTCCGACTCTGCAGACACTGCAGACTCCGGCGACACGGGCGATGTGGTGGTGCCCGAGGTGGGGCCGTGGCCGTCTGAGAGCGACGACCTGGGCCCCGGTGGCGACATGGCCTGCGACAACATGCTGTCGCCCTGCAACCACCACGTGCGGCTGGCGGTGGGCGACGGCGCAGGCGGCTGGACCCTCGTGCCCACAGCGGTGGCCACCCGCGCGAGCGTGCCCGACGCCATGATTGTCGACCACGGCATCATCGAGGGTCGGCGCTGGCGCAGCTTGTGGCTGTCGTTCGTCGACGTCTACCCCCCGCACATCCCCGCCGAGGCCGACGTCGAGAACCTCATCTCGGTGGCCATCCTCCCGTTCCCCGACGACCTCGCCAACACACCCGAGGCGCTCCTCGAGACCCTCGACTCGGGCGGACCGGTGGGCTGGATCCGCAAGCGCACCGACACCTGGAAGTACGGCTACCGCATCGTGGATCCCGACCGCGAGATGTTCGCCGACGACCCCGTGGTGGCCGACCTCTCCAGCGTGCACCACGCCATGCTCACCATCGACCTCGACCTCTCCTCCGACCCTGGCTCGGCCGAGAACAAGCTGTACCTGCTGGAGTCCGACGACGGCTTCACCTGGGACTACACGGCCGAGGTGCAGATGGGCCGCGTGGGCACCGACCCAGACTGCTACCCCCTCCAGTCGCCCATCGCGGACTACCCGAGCGTGCTCCCGATGGACTGGGCCCCCGACGGCTCGGGTGAGTGGGGCTGCAATGTGTCGGGCTACCAGGAGTTCTCCCGCTACGAAGGCAACCTGCTGGAGCAGACGGGCACGGGCGTGCGGGCCACGGGGGTCACGGTCACATCCACGGTGGCGTCGGGCGGGGTGCGCACGGTGTGGGGCCACGTCGACCCCGACGAACCCACCACCCATGGCCAGGCAGACCTGGTGCGCACCATCGAAAACAGCGACGGCACCTACCAGGACGCAGAGCTCATCCTCGACGCAGACGCACTGGCGGGCGGCGAGCTGGGGATCCACGCTCCCACGGTGCTGCAGGTGGGCGAAGGCGTGGAGCTGCTGGTGTTCCACACGTTGGTGGAGGCGCCGTAGGGGGCCCCATCCGCCCTTCGGGCAGCCCGAAGCGGCTGCAGCTGTGTTCTTTGTTGGAGTTGTTCCCCGTGGAACGAAGGACTTGTGGGGCGAGCGACGGGTCGGACAGCTGCGGATGGAGTCGGGCCGTGGTCGGGGTCGGCGACAGCGGGAGGGTTGGACGAGACCGGACGTTCAGTCGCGTGCGCGACGACGGGCCAGGAGTGCAGGCACGCCCAGGAGCAGTGCGAAGGCGGCCGATGCGGATGTGTTGGCACAGCTCCCCTTTGAGCGGCCGGCACCGTCCTCGTCGACGTGTTCCCCATCATCCGAACCGGGCCGTCCCGAGTCGAAGCCGTCCGCTTCAGCGGAGTCGGAGACGTCGGAGACGTCGGAGGCGTCCGAGGAGTCCGAGCCGCTGCCGCCTCCCGTGCTCCCACCCACGCGTGTGGGACAGCTGTCGATGCAAGTCTCGTTGCCTGCGTTGGCATCCGCAAAGCTCGTCACGATGCTCCGGTTGATGCCGGTGGAGTAGAGCATGAGGTCCTGTGTGGCCGTCTCGGGCGTGTACCGGACGTGCAGTCGCGTGAGGTGGTGGTCGTAGAAGTCCCCTTCGAAGCCCAGTGACACGAGATCTACATCGAACAGCGGCACCGGACTGCACGGTGAGCAGCTGTAGGGCCGTCCCGACCACTCGGTGGTCCAGCCGGCACGCCCCGCCTCTTCCCACCCGGTGCGGAACAGGTCCTCGTAGAAGTCGAGGAAGTCGCCCGAGCCCCCTCGGCCCCAGATGCATTGGTCGCGGATGGAGAACTCGGGGTAGTTCGAGATGGCCACCGCCCCCCCCGAGCGGTCGGTGATGGCGTACACGAGCATGTCTTGCTCACCCGGAGAGTTCCGCGCCGCGAGCCGGATGGGAATGGTCATCACGTCGGCGTCGTAGGCGACCTGGAGCGGGGGCAGCGGCGAGCCATCGGCCACGGCCGTCTCTTCGTGGACGCGAGCGGTGAGGAAGAACATCCCTTCGTCGATGTAGTCCTCGAGCACCGGGATGGTGGCCTCGGCGAGGTGGTAGCCGTTGGCATCGAGCCAGTCGAACAGTCCTGCAGACTCGGTGGCCGAGAGCAATGCAAGCTCGTACCCGCCCACCAGGTACTCGGCTTCGACGGTGACCGAGCCCGAGCCGGCGTCGGACTCCCCTTCGCCTTCTCCCTCGCCTTCCCCCCCACCACCGGCAGGAGCACATCCGGCATCCGCCATCCGGAGGATGCCGGTGTAGCCGTCGAGCCGCTCGAACACGTCGCCCTCGATGACCCGGATGTCGTCTGCTTCGAGCAGCGCCGGGACCGGCAGGACGAGGGCGAAGTTCTGCTGCTCACCCACCGGATTCACGCTCACGGTGAAGGTGGTGCGGCGGTCCTGGTGGACCAGAGCCACCCGAGCCACATCGTAGGTGAGCTGTTCGGTGGTGCCGGTGGCGATGGTGGGGCAGGCGTGGGCAGCTGGCACGGCGAGAACAGCCGCCATGAGCGGTGAAAAGAGCATTGGGACCTCTGGGATGTGCCCCGATGGTAGCCGACGACTGCGCCAGCTCGAACTCGGAAATGCACAAACCATCCCGCTGAAACGTCCAGAGGTGTGCATTTCTGTTTGGTTGGTGGGGTGGTGTGTTGCGCTGGGGTGTCAGGTGTTGATCGTTGTGCACCGGTGTCAGGTGTTGATCGTTGTGCACCGGTGTCAGGTGTTGATTGTTGCGCCAAATTACGTTGTAGTACGTATCCCCAGTGGGCAGCGCAGCGCGCTCCACGCTCAGGCAGCGGCCCTTCCTCGGCGTCCATTCCCGATGGAATCGGTGCAGTGCGCTCCATTATGGCCTGCACTACATCGCTTTGGCGCAATCTCGGGGGTGGACCACAAGAACGCCCGCTGCGGCGAACACGGAGTCGGATCCGCCCGCATGCGGCCGAACATACGGGACTACCCCTAAATCGGCGCAACAATCAACACCTGACGCCACGGCGCAACGATCAACACCTGACACCGGTGCACAACGATCAACACCTGACGCCACGGCGCAACAATCTGCTCAGATGACGGCCACCCCGATGAGCCATCGGTGGAGCCAACCCAATGTAAGACCATACGACAGCAGCCCCGAGACCACCGCCGCCACATCGTGCGTCCACCGAGCGGGGCCATCGAACGCAGAGGCGGGCTTCTGTCGGGCCACCCAGACCGCCGACCAGGCGAGCAAACCTCCGAACAGCACGAGGTCGTGCACCATCCCATTCGACAGCAGGTGCAGCCCGGCCCACAGCACCGTGCCCATCATCATGGGATGCCGCAGCGACCGGCGGATGTGTCCGCGTGTGTAGGCTGCGTTCATGAGTGGGAAGACCGGTGCCATCAGCACGAGGGTGGTGGACCGCATGAAGGGGGTGGGCATCCACAGCAACGTGGGCGTGCGGCGGGCCTGTCCGTAGCCCACCACCATGGCGACCATCGCGCCGAGCACCACCAGCGAAAACAGCCCCTGCCAGCGGTCTTTGCCCATCCGCTCCACCATGCGGTCGCGGAGGCCGACGATGCGCAGAGAGTGCATCCCCACGAAGACCACCACGCCCACGACCAGGAGCGTCATGCCGAGCGTGCAGCCTGGGTGGAGAACAACCAGCGGTGGGCGGTGGCTTCATCGGCGCGTTCGGCCAACAGGGCGAGGGATGCGCCGGTGGCCCCCGAGCACCAGCCAGCGAGAAACACCGCCACCAGCTGCCATGCGGTGAGGGCGGCAGGCTGACCACCCGCCCGGCTGCCTTCGGCGAGGGCCACCACCGCGAGCTGGGTAGCGAGGGGGACGCGGTCGTGGCGGACCAGGCGGACCCAGCGGTCGGTGAGGCGGGCCAGGGGGCGGGGGCCGAGGGGGGTGTCGGAGGTGGTGGCCGTGACCATCGCCCGGTGGACCGCAGTGGCTGCGAGGTGGGGCTCGCGGTCGTCGACAATGGCCTGTAGGAGGTCGAGATCGGGGAGGGTGGTGAGGGTGCGTAGCTCGGCGGCCACCCGGGAGAGCCAGGCGCGGTCGGTGCCTTGTTCCAGGCCGGTCTGCAGCAAGCTCAGGCCGACCTGGACCGTGAGGTCGGGGTCGGCGTCGGAGCGGAGGGCCCAGGCACGCTGGAGGGTGGCCAGCGCCACGTTGTCGCGACCACCACGAGCAGCGAGGTGGGCCAGGCGGAGGGCGGCGCGGGGGTGGGTGTGGTGGGCCTGTGGGCCGAGGCGTCGGCGCAAGACCTCGTAGGCGGCGTCGGGCTGGCCGAGGGCTTCGAGGACGGTGGCGTGGTTGGCGTGGGCGGCGTTGAGGCGCTCCAGCGACCGGCTGTGCTCGGCGGCGCCGACTTCCAGGGCCGACAGCTGTTGCAGAGTCGGGAGACCGGGTTGGTCGGGGACCGAGGCCCGCGCCAGGAGGGCCATGGCAGCGGCATCGGCAGCCGGTCGTCCCACACCCCGGTCCACAGCCAACGCAAGCAGAGGCAGGATGGTGGACAGGCGGGCCTGCAGGCCGGTGTCGCCGTCGTCTCCCGGCACCAGAAACCAACCTTGCAACACAATGCCTTCGTACCGACACAACCGAGCCAACAGGTCGGGGGCTTCGGGGTCGGTGGCGAACACCTTCGCGACGGCGTCGAAGGTCTTCTTCGTGAGGCGACCGTCTTGGAGGAGCTGCAAGGCAATGAGCTGGTCGGTCGCGGCTGCACCGCGGGCGGGGTCGTTGAAGCAGGCGGTGCGCAGGGCATCTTCGGGAGCCTTGCCTCCATATGCCACGACGGCTTCGGCGAGGACCAGCAGGTCGGGGTGGTCGATGAGCCAAGGCGGAAGCATGAGACGACCCGGGTGCGGGGGACCCCACCGTGCGACCCCGGCAGGAGACCGTTAGTATCGCGGCACACATTCAGGCACAGGAAGGACGTGATGCGGTCTCGACGCGCCCCTCTGTGTTCACGTGGTCGGGGAAATTCGGGTGGTCGCGGGCGTGGCCTGTGCCGATGGGGTCGGAAGTTGGCCGGTGCCATCGGGCTCGCCCTGGTGCTTGCTTGTGGGGGCGCCGGTCCCGACGCCGGTCCATCGCAGAGCAATGCCCCCGCCGCCGAAGCCCCCGCCGAGCCCGCCCCTGCCAAAGGAACCGACATGTCGAACGCAGCGCAGCTCCTCGATGACACCTACGACCAGCAGGTGGCCGCCAAGGGTCCCGGAAAGACCGCCGCCAAGGGCGAGATCGTCGACGACGACTGGAACCGGCGGCATTTTTCGTACGCGGCAGCCGTGTGCGAAGCCTCGGGCCTCGACTTCGTGAAGCTGGCCACCATCCAGGCAGGCGGCGGCACCAAGGGCGTCGACCGCATCGTGGCGGCAATGCCCGCAGATGGTCCGGGTGCCGAAGCCCATCGCCTCGCCGACCTCATCCAGATCGCGAGCACCGTCCGCCCCGGCGACGTCACGAAGACCGTCGAAAAGTACCGCGATGGTGCCCTGTCTGCCGAAGCCCAGCAGGCCGCCTTCCTCGACCTGTACGTAGAAGGCTGGATCCTGCGCACCTCGCCGCGCAAGCCCCGGAAGGTCACGGCCGCCGGGTACCCGCAAGCCCACCAGGTGCACGAGCTCACGGGCCTCGACTTCGAAAAGCTCGCAATGGTGCAGCTCAAGGGGGGCAAGCGGGGCCTGCGGGCGCTGGTCCAGACCCTCCCAGACCTCCCTCAGCGCGAGGCCTGTGAAGCCGCCCTGTAGTCGACGTTCGTACGCCACCTGGACACGTTGCACTTGTACCCGACCGGGGAGTCGCCATGGCCGACCGCACTGTTGACGGGAATCGCTCGAGCCGCGGGGGAACAGCAGCAGGGCGGAGCGCACCGGGAACGCGTCCGGACGAAGCTCGGGGCGATGCAGTCCCCACCGCCCAGCTGCACGACCTCTTCGGGTCGCAGTGGGTGGGTGATGCGCTGGGTGGCGACTCCGGACCTCTGGGCGGATGGTCGGCACAGCAAGCCGGGCTCGGCCGAGCCGGTCGCGAGGTCCTGGGCTTTGGCACGGTCGGAAATGCCGCGCTCACCGATGCCTTCTCCGAAGCCTCCCACAGCCCGGCCGTGGCCCGTCGGTCTGCTGCACAAGGTCGCTACCACCTCCCCGAAGCCGCCGCCGACGGCCTGGCCATGGTGCGTCGCGCCGGGGTGGGCCGTCCCCTCGAAGACAGCGTGCGCACGCGCATGGAGGCACTCTTTGGCGCCGACCTGAAGAGCGTCCGCGTCCACGTGAGCGGCACGGCAGCCGCCGAGGTGCAGGCCCGGGCGTTCACGGTGGGCGAGCACATCGTCTTCGACGTCGCCGAGTACCAGCCGGGCTCCGCCGAGGGCGACCGCCTGCTGGCCCACGAGCTCACCCACGTCATGCAGCACCGCCGGGGCGACCGACGCACCCGGTCCACCGACCCCTCCGATGTGCGGGGCATCGAAGACGAAGCCGACCGGATGGAGCGCCGGGCCACCGGCATGCTGGCGTCGGTGGACACGTCTCTGGCTACGGAAGCGGAGCTGCCTGTTGACACGTCGACGTTTGTCGACGTCGACAATCGTCGACACGTCAACACCGGGAGCACACCCGCGGTGGGCGAGGCCGCCGAAGTTACGTCAGACAGCGGACTCTCGGGCGAGGTCGCCGCGCGCACCGAAGGCGACAACTCCGAGCTGTCCACCCTCATCCACCGCTACCGGCGCCTGGTCCGGCGCATCACCAACGCCGACGAAACCCTCCAGGCCTTCCAGGAAGCCGCCAGCCCCGAAAACCAGACCGCCGAACAAGCCGACATGACCGCGCTCTCCGAGCAGCGCACCGTCGACGTCACCGCCCGCGACGAAATCCTGGCCCGCATCACCGAGCTCAAGGGGTCGGCCTACGCCGAGGCCATCGTCGCCCGGTACGCCGGCGAGCAGGAAGACGGCGGCTGGACCTTCGAGCGCAGCGTGGAGCGCGACTTCGAACGCGGCGGCGGCATCGAGAGCGGGGGCGAGGAAGAAGAAGAGGGCGCAGCCGAAGAAGGCGCGGCAGAAGAGGAAGCGCCGGCGAGCGAAGATGCCCCACAGGAGGGCGATCCCGAGCAAGCGGCCGAAGGCGACAGCCAGCCCCCGAGCGGTGGTGGTGGCGGTGCCGAGAGCCCCGACGGCGACACCCCCATCCCCGTGGGCAACGGCCGCGGCCTCGACACCGGCCCCGATGCACCTCAGCCCTCCGGCGACCCCGGCGCCCACGTCGACAACATCCAGTCGGGCGGAGACCGCAGCGCCGACGGTGGTGCTGGCCAGCCTGCCGCCGAGACCGGCCAAGACGCCGAGAGCAACACCGGCACGCCCGAACAGGCACCCGCGGAAGAAAGCAGCGGTCCCGAAGGTGGCGTGCCCGAAGCCGGCCTCAACCCCGATGGCGAGGCCGTCCACTACAACCTCTACGAAGGCGAGTATGCCGACGTCTCCCTCGACGTCGCCTACCTCGACTACGCGGGCACCCTCGAAGGCAACCTCGGCCAGATCGCCGACATGCCCGAGCTCATCATGCACCTGCGCGAAGCCACCAACGTGGCCGAAGTCGTGCGGGTGATCACGCAGTTCGATCCCTCCAAGTTCCAGATGACCGGCGAGGCCCGGGCCGCCCTCGACGCCATCCGCGCCACGCTCACCGTGGAAGGTGCGCCCTGGCCCATGAGCATCGGTGGGCAGGACTTCCTCATCGAGTGGCTGCTCGCCCTGTCGGCCCGCGCATACGTCGAGATCTGGGCCACCGGCAGCGTCAACCCCGACCTCTCCAACCTCAACCTGCAGATCGCGGGTGAGGCCGGCGCAGCACTGTTGGCCGAAGGCAGCGCCGAGCTGCTCACGTCGGCCGACTGGATGAACGACTCCTTCGGTCCGCTGATGGAAGTGGGCGTCACGGGCGGCTTGTCGGCGGGTGCGTCGCTCATGGTGCGGGCCAACCTCGAAGTGGGTGCCGGGGTCATCGAGCTGTCGGGCGGCTACTCGGTCACGTGGGGTGTGGGCGGACGCGTGGAGGGCTCGCTGCGGGTGGCCGTGCTGCCCACGCTCGAGCTCATCGCCGTGCTGCTGGGCGTCGACGTCGCCAACCTGCCCGAGCCGCTCGACCGCATCTACCAGGCCTTCAAAGACAACCGGGCCATGCTCGAAGCGGTGTGGGACGCCGTGGAGTGGGTGCGGGAACAGAAGCCGCTGGCGCTCGTGGCCGACCTCCTCACCAGCGAAGAGTTCTGGAACGTCATCGAGACCCTCATCCTGGAGGGCACGGCCAACCTGTCGCTGGTCCAGTGGATCCGCGACAACTACGTCCAGATCGGCGAAGAGCCCCCGTCGTTCACCATCTGTGGCCAACAGTACGAGTCCTACCTGGGCTGGTACGCCCTGTCGTACGCCGAAGACATCCTCGTGTGGGTCGAAGACCGCGGCAAGGAAGTCCTCGAGCGCGTGCTGCCGCTGATGATCGAAGCCAACCGCCGCATCATGCAGTTCATCGTGGCGGTGGGGCCTTGGATCATCGACCTCATCGAGTCTGCATGGGGCTTCGTGCGGTCGGCGGCCGAGCTGCTGGGCGAGCGCCTGGCGCCTGTGTTGGAGCCCATCGGCGAGCTGTGGATCGAGATCTGGAACCAGCTCGGCGAGCCCGCGTGCATGTGGATCCTCGAGAAGCTGGAGCTTGGCTGGGACTGGATCGTGGAGATGGTCCAGACCCACGGCCCGCCGTTCCTCGAGTGGTGCCAGGGCTTGCCCGCCGAGGTGCAGGCCTGGTTCGAAGAGACCGTCCCCGAGGTCATCGAAGCCCTGTACGAAGGCGGCGAGTACCTCGTCCGTGCGGTCCAACACTTCGGCACGCAGCTGCTCGCCTACATCGAAGAGTGGGCGCCCGGCGTGGTGGCCCTCTTCTCGCAGATGACCGAAGACCTCTGGAGCGCCATCTCGAGCGCGGGCCAGGAGTTCCTCGAATTCTGCGTGCGGGTGGGTGAGAACGCCCTGCAGCTCATCGGTCCGTACGCCCAGCGGGTGTGGGACTTCCTGTCGTCGGCCACCCAAGCGGGCATCGAGTGGCTCGCCCAAGCCTGCCGCGACCACATCGGACCGGCGCTGGAGCTGCTCGACTCTGCAGGGGGTCAGCTCCTCCAAGACATCGCGGGCTGGCTCGAGTCTGCAGGGTCGGCCATCGGCGCCTGGCTGCTCGAACATCTGCCGGCCTTCGTGGCGGTGATGGAAGAGGTGGGCGCGGCCATCCGCCCCTACCTTGCAGCCCTGGGCACCCAGCTGCAGGCCTTCTTCGCGTGGCTCGTCGAAGCGTCGGGTCCGGTGCGCGCGTGGCTGATGGACGCCGCCGCGTGGCTGTTCGCCCGCCTGGAAGCCAACTTCCAGCTGACCATGGACTTCCTGGTGGCGGTGGGCGAGCGGGTGGTGCAGCTGTGGGAGTGGGGCGAGCCCTACCTCATCCAAGCCGCCGAGCTGTACCGCGACATCGGCCTGTGGGTGCTCGACGCCCTCATGGAGCACGGTCCCGCGGCCTTCGACTGGGTTCTCGAAGCCGGCGCCGAAGCCTTGCGTTGGTTCACCGAAGAGACCCGCCAGGCCCTCGAAAATCTCGTCGAGGCCGGTGAGTGGACCGTCCGGGTGCTCCAGGCCATCGGCCAGCCGCTCATCCCCATCCTGGTGGACTGGGGTGGCCAGCTGTCCGACTTCGGCGAAGACATCGCCGACGACCTCATCTCGGCGTACAACGACTACGCCGAGCCCATGGTGCGCTTCCTGCTGCACCTCGGCAGCGATGCCTGGGCGGCCCTGGGCATGGCGCTGTCCGAAGTGGCCCCCATCATCGACCGCTTCATCCGCGAAGGCGTCGACCAGGCCGTCGAGTTCGCGTCCATCCTGGTGCAGGACTACGGCCGACCCGCCCTCGAGCTCATCGCCGACCTCACCGAAGAGGGCTTCACCACGGTCTACGAGTGGGCCACCACCGACGGCGTGGCCCTGGCCCGTCGCATCGGCGCCCACCTCGACGACCTCGCCACCGCGGTGGCCGCCCACGGCGAGCAGGCCCTCATCGCCTTCATCGAGTACGGCGAGTGGGTGCTGTATGTGGGCGAGCTGGGCATCGGCCCCACCCTCGAAGTGCTCGAAGAGTACGGCCCCCGCTACCGCGAAGCCTTCGAAGAGTACGGCCTCCCGGTGGTGCGCTTCTTCGGCGCCCTGGGCCAGCAGGCCGTCGACCTCGCCGAAGAGCTGGGTGAGGTGCTCTGGAACGCCGTGGTCGAAGCCGGCGAAGACCTCTACCAGTTCGCTTCCGACGCCCTCGACGTCATCCTGCCCAAGGTGGTCGAGCTCGGAAACTGGCTGTGGGAGCACCTGTCGGCCTTTGGCGAAGAGCTCGTCGAGGTGCTCGACTGGGCCACCGACCAGGTGGTGCGCGGCTGGCAGGCCTACGGTGCTCCCGCCGTCCAGTTCTGCATCGAGAAGGGCCAGCAAGTCCTCGAGCTCGTGCAAGAGTTCGGCGAGTGGGTGTGGTCGACCGCGGTGGCGGTGGGCGACGCCATCTACGAGTGGGCCGCCGAGTGGCTGCCCATCATCCTGGGCAAGGTGGCCGAAGCCGGCCGGTGGCTGCTCGACCGCATCGTTGAGCTCGGCACACCGGTTGTGGAGTTCCTCGCCGACCTCGCCGAAGACGCCTGGGCCCTCGCCAAGGACATCTGGCAGGAGTACGGCGCACCGGCGGTTCAGTTCGCGCTTCGGCTCGCTGGCGACTTTGCCGACTTCGCCCGCGATGTGGGCGCGGTGGTGTGGGACGAGATCGTTCGCGGTGCCGACGCCGTCTACGACCTCTACATCGCGTACGGCCTGCCGGCTCTGCAGGCGGTCGGCGATGCCGTCATCAGCGCGGGTCGGGCCGCCTGGGACTTCGCCTACCAGCACGGTCGAGCCGCCCTCGACTTCTACATCGAAGGCACGCAGGCCCTCGTCCAGAGCATCGTGCAGGCCGGTCGGGAAGCGTGGGACGCCGCCGTTGTGTTGGGCAACGAAATCCACGCCCTCTACCAACAATACGGCGCACCACTCGTCCAGTCTCTGCGCGACGCCGCCGCCGAAGTGGTCCACATCTGGAACACCTACGGCGCTCCGGTGGTCCGCCGCTGCCTCGACGAGCTCGCCGCAGCCGGTGCCATCATCTGGGACGTCGTGTCCGAGGTGGGCTCGGCCATCTGGGAGGCCGCCACGGCCATCGGTGCCGACATCTGGGCCTGGGTCCGGCGCACGGCAGCCGATGCATGGAACGACCTCGTGGCCGGCGGCCAGATCTTGTGGGGCTTCATCTCCGATGTGGGCGCCGACATCCTCGACCTCGTGCAGGAGTACGGCCCGCTGCTGGCCGACTTCGCCCGCGAAGCCACCGAAGTCATCGTGTCGGCGCTGGGCCAGGGTGCCGCCAACCTGCTGCGCACCATCCTCGACGGTGGCCTGGTGGTCATCGAAGCCATCGGTGAAGGCGGCCGCGCGCTCATCCAAGCCATCCAGGATGTGCCGGGCACCATCAACGCCATCCGCGAGCACGGCGCCCAGTTCGCCCGCATGGTGGCCGAGCACGGCGTCGCGTTCGCCCGCATGATCGTGAACGCGCCGTCGGTCATCTTCGACCTGTGCGTGGAGTACGGCTCGCGCCTGATCACCCTGCTGCTGCGCTACGGCGACCGCCTCATCGACTTCGTGGCGGAGTACGGGGCGGCCTTCGTCGACCTCATCCTGCGCTACGGCACCTGGTTCATCGAGGCCGTGCTGGAGTACGGTTCAGTCGTCATCGACCTGTCGCTGCGGTTCGGCAGCGCGTTCATCGAAGCCCTCGAAGAGTTCGGTGAATGGGCGATCTCGTGGTTTGAGTAGGGGGACGGAATGTGGGGTTGGATTCTTGGACTGTCGGTGGCTTCGGCCGGGTACGACCTGACGCTGGAGCGGTCGGTCGAGCAGTGCGACGAAGGGCAGCCCATCACCTTGGAGGCCGTGGTCACGTGCAATGACGACACGGCACTTCCGTGCGACCTGGAGGGCCTGACCTACGACTGGCTGGGCGACTCTCGGTTCACCGACGAACAGTTCGCGGCGGTCAACGGCTCCACATCCGCTTCGGTCGACATTCCGTGCCAGTGCCACGACCCGGAGACCGACGCCGAGGGATACCAATACAACCTTGTGGTCATTGGCACCGATCCCGAGGGCAACCAGGTGTCGGCAATCGACGAGATGTGGGTCAACTGCGACACCGAGTCCGACGACACCCCACCCGAGAAGGGCGGCTGCAGTGCCATCCCCATGGCCCCTGGCTTCTTGGCGCTCACGGGCTTCGGTTGGGTGTGGGAACGACGGCGCCGAACTGCCTCGTAGCCGTCGAGACCACCCCACCTCACGTCACTTTCGCCACGACGTGACCACCTCATTGGCCCCGGTCACCACGCCCCCATCGGGCCGGACACCCATCGCGCCGTATCGGTCGGCATCGTGCCGAATCGGGCTGTGGCTGCGGGTGCCGTTCACGTGGAAGCGGAACACCGGCACGTCGTCGACACGGGTGGCCATGGCGTAGAGCGTGTTCCCGCCGTTCCAGGCAAGGTGGGAGTCGTAGGCGGGGGCCAGCCAGGGCCGCTCCCAGAGCACCGTTCCATCGGTGTCGAGTCGCTGGAGCACCGGCTTTCGGTAGCCGCCCGACACACCGAAGAACGACCCACACGGACCGGGAACCACGTGCTCGGTGGTGGTCTGAAAGCTCCACTGGCGGTTGCCGTTGGCATCGAGGCCCTGGGCGAAGAAGCTGCCGCCAGAGCTGCGGGCCGCCGAGCTGCTGTCTGCGGTGCTCCGGGCGGCCGTGCGTTGGCTGTGGGGGTTGCCGGTCGAGCCGGTGACGACGAGGGTGAAGCCATCGGGGGCCACCTCCAACCCACCGATGTACCGCAGTCCGCGACCCTTGCTGTCTTCGGGCCGAAGCAGGGCGACCTCCACACCGTCGCGGTCGACACCCACGATGGCGCTGCGGTCGTTCAGCTCCGCTTCCATCCAGGCGGTGCCTGCGTCGTCGACCACGAGCTTGGGCTCGTACACCGGGTTCTCGTAGACGTAGGACCACAGCATGGTGCCATCGGCGTCGTAGCGGATGAGCTTGAGGTCGTCGCCATAGGACACGGCCAACACATCGCCGTCCGGCGCGAAGGCGAGGGCCATCACCAGGTCTTGGGGTGCCCGCCAGCGCTCGGAGCCGTCGGCGTTCAGTAGAACGACGTACTCGTCGCCACGAAGCACAGCGACCTCGCCCTCGGGCCCCACGGCGAGCTGGTCGAACCGGAATTCATTGGCGGTGGTGCTCCACCACTCGGTGCCCCAGTCGGCGCAGTCGCCACCAGAACAGGTGGATGGAGTGGAGTCTTCGACCACACAGAGGGGCTTTTCGTCTGCTTTGCAGCCCACCAGGAGGGTGGAGAGGGCAAGCGCGTAGCGGGCGGACGTCATCGGGTCTCCTCGAGGCCCGACCGGCGGGCCAGATGCATGTGGACCAACCACATGCACACACCCTAAACGGCGCCCGGCTCGCGTTCCCCTCATCGAAATCAGTGGAAACCGACTCTCCGGCGAAGGCCCACGAGCCCGAGGCCCAGTCCCACCAACACGAGCGAGGCCCGCGAGGCGTCGACGACCGCACAACCCGAGCTGTCGCACATTCCCGAGAAGCAGTAGCCTCCCCCACAGTCGGAGTCGGAGGAGCACTCGGCCACGATGCACTGGCCAGCGTCGTCGCAGGTGTAGCCGCCCTTGCACTCGCTGGGAGACGAGCAGCGGTCGGTGCACTCGAGGTGGAAGGAGCTGCAGGCCGCGCCGCCGAGACAGTCCTCGTCGTCGAGGCACTCGGGCAGCACGCACGCGCCCCGGCTGTCGCAGATGAAGTCGGCCTTGCAGTCGGAGTCGAAGTCGCACTGTTCGTTGCAGACGTCGCGGAAGGTGTCGCAGGCATAGCCGCCACCACACCAGGCATCGGAGTCGCAGTCCACGGCACCCACGATGTCGCCGGTCTGGACGTTGGTGGTGCCGCAGGCCGCCTGGACCACATTGCCCTCGCTGTCGAGCGATGCACACGTGAAGCACGAGGCCGAGATGACCGGCCAGGAGCCTTCCGGGCAGGCTTGGATGGTCTCGCAGGTGAGCGAACACTCGCCCTCGCCAAACTGCCGATACGCGAGCCCACCCGACCAGGAGGTGGGGTCGAGGGAGCCTTCGATGGCGGTTCCGGATGCCTCGGAGGCCGACGCAACGGGCGTGGTGCCCGCCGGACAGGACAAGACGCCACAGATGTCGGTGGCGCCACCGCCGGAGCTGCCGCATGCGAGGGCGAAGGCGGTGAGGGGAATGAGCAGGTGGCGCATGGGTCCTCCGGGCCGGGGAGACGTACTGTCTTGCTTGCACTCGGAGCAAGACACCGACGGCAGGGGCCCCCTCCGACCGCTTCGCGGCCACCTCCCCCTGAAGGGCCCTGAAGGGGGAGGACTGTGAGAACGAAGATGTCCTCCCCCTTCAGGGGTCTTCTACCCGCACAAGTGGCCAAAGGGTCCGAGAACGGATGTTCTTCGCTGGAGGGAGGACTGTTGTGCCCACGTGTTCGGTCAGCCTCGACCGAGTCGTTCGGAGCGTGAGCGCCAGCGAACAAAGCGACGAATCTGGTGCCTACCCATCGATTCGCCGTCCCCCGAGCCCATCGATGCCCAAACCCGACAGCCGGCCCGGGATCAGGCACCAGCCGTCGAACCCTGCGAACCATCGTCCGACGGCACCGGGCCCGCATAGGGGGTCCAGGGGGACGTACGGAGTAGTCCCCCGGCCGGAGGGGCCCAGGGAGGACGGAGTTCTCCCCGGAAAGCAGGGGGTGTCTGGGGGACGGAGTCCCCAGCTGATGCACAAGCAGTCAGCCTGGAGCCAACCTCAACCGAGGACACTGGGTTCTGTCGGTGGAGCGCACACCTTGTGCGAGTCGGTGCGGGCCATGGGCACTCCTATGGGGTGCATCAAGTGCCGGCGAGACCTTGGCTCGACGGCCGAGGCGAGACCTTGGCTCGCCGAGCCGGAGGCGAGACGCAGGCTCGCCGGAGGGTCAGTCTTCGGTGGGACAACACACCGCCACACACCGTCGGGTGGTGGCCAGGATCTGTTCCAGGCGGCCGATGAAGGTGTGGGGGACCAGGTGCACGATGCGGTGGCGGCCTTGGCGCTCGATGCGCACCAGGCCGGCGTGCTGGAGGACCTTCACGTGGCGGCTGACGACCGAGCGTTCTTGGGGCAGGGGCTCGGAGAGCTGGCCGAGGTCTTGGGGGCCGCCGGCGATGAGGGCCTTCAAGATCTGGACGCGGGCGGGCTCGGAGAGGGCCTTGAGGAAGTCGGAGTCGAGGGCCGACTCGAGGTCGGTGAGGGCTTGGGCGCGAGTAGACATGGGGCCAGCTTATGTGCATCGGAATGCACATGCCACCTCTGCGGCCTACCCATCGAACGGGACCTCGAGCAGTGTGCCGTCGCGGTCGATGATGAGGGTGGCGCCGGGCCCATGCAGCCACTCCATGGCGCGGGCGATGGCATCGGGGTGGGTGCCCACGACGTCGGTGAGGTCGACGCCAGCCACGACTACGCCCACCACGCGGTCGCCTTCGACCAGGCCCATCCCGTCGGCGGGTCCGCCGGCCTCCACGGCGGTGACGACGAGCCCGTCGTCCAGGGACTCCACTTCGAAGCCCGCTTCGTCCATCACCTCGGTGTCGACGGTGATGAGCTCGATGCCGGTGGCCGACCCGTCGACGACCTGGACGGTGATGGTCTGGAGGGGGCGGCGGAGCAGGCCGACGGTGACGGGGCCATCGGCGTAGCCCGACAGGGTGAACGCGCCGCCGCTGCGGGTCAGGGTGTGGCCGAACTGGGTGGGTCGGAGGATGGAGCCCTGGTAGGCGAAGACTTCCTGGTACACGGCACCTTCGTCGGTGAGGCCGTCGATGACCACCCCCTCGATGACGCCGACGGGCTTGGAGAGGTCGATGGTGCCGATGTCGACCCGTTCGCCATCGACGTGGACGGGCGGGAGGGTGTGGCCCATGTTGCCGAGGGCGGCCATGCCACCGGGGCCGGACAGGCTGTGGGAGACCGACACGACGTAGTCGCCGGGCAGGAGTGCGGAGAGCTCGAAGGAGCCGTCGGGGGCACAGGCGGCGCTCGTGACCATGGGCGGACCCGAGGCCCACTCGGCGACGCCCTCGGAGACTCGGATGGCCTGGACTCCGCAGACATCGGTGACGCGCGGCGCGGGAACGCCGTCCACGGTGACGGTGCCGACGAGCGTGGCGCGGTCGCGGAGGTCGATCCAGACGTGGGTGTCGTGGGGTTCGACGGCCACGGCCACGCCGGCGCCTCGGATGGCGGCTTCGCCTTCGGGACAGGCACAGGACCCGTTGACGCACGACGCGCCGTAGGGCGCCCAGGTCTCGGTGCACTCGAGCGGAACGGTGCCCGAGCAGTCGTCGTCGGGCATTCCGGCGCAGTGGATGCGCACCTTTCGAGGCGTGTCGAGGGAGAGGTCGACCTGGAGCTCGGCGGGTGGGTCCCCGGCGGGAAGGTCGACGGTCGCTTCGGCACGGCCATCGCTGAAGTCGGTCGCCACGACGTGGTGGAGGTGGTCGGGACGCACGCGCACGGTGTAGGTGCCGTCGGTGATGTCGCCCTCGGCCCCGCTCGCGTAGACCCTGCCTTCCGCCACCGGCGTGCCGTCTGCCAGAGTGACCGAACCGAAGACGCGGACCCCCACGTCGAGCTGGAGCACACCGTCCTGCTCCACCATGGAGTCGACCGTCACGCCGCTGTCCTCGACATGGTGGGGCGACCGGGGCGAGAAGTAGGCCACGCCACAGGCCAGGTCGGGGAAGCGGGCCAGGCCGTCGGCGTCGGAGGTGGTGCGTTCGTAGACGTCGATGACGCGCTTCTCCACGGCCACCTCGGCGGCGACCTCGATGCCCTCTGCGGGCGTGCCATCGGGGTGGAGCACGGTGATGGTGACCGGACAGGACAGCAGCCCGGTGAAGCGCAGGTCGTGGGCGTCGGCCTCGAGGACGAGCAGGCCGGGAGCGGTGGGCCGTTCGGTGGACAGTGAGCCCGGACCCGGCGCCTGCACCGAGAAGCGGCCATCGGCGGTGGTGGTGCCCAGGATCTGGATGTCGGTGCCGGGCTGGGTGCCGTACCACTCCAGCTGCACTCCCTCCATGGGATGGCCGTCGACATCGACCACCTCACCCGACCAGACCAACGTGGTGGACGGCGCTTCCGAGGTTCGTGTGGGCAGAGTTCGGGCGGCTTTCTTCGCCGGCGTGCGCCCCTGGAGGTCGGCGGCCACCGGGTTGGGCTGGAGGGCCTGCCACATACCGATGAGGCCCCCCGCACACATCACCAGCAGCAGCGCCATGGCGGCCACCAGCACCTTGCCAACCGAACGCGAACGCTTGGACATCCACTTCTCCCGAGCAACCCACATCGATGCAACGGCCCCCGCAGCGGAGTGTATCGCCGGGCGCTCGTCGAATGGGCAGAGGGACGGTAGACACGGTCCCCGATGGAGGTCGCTGTGTCCCGCTCGCTCATCACCCCCGGTGGGGACGTCCGCCTGGGCGTGTTTCCCGAACCCATCGACGTCGTCAACCATCGCGACTACGACCTCCGCACCCCCATGGGCCGGCGCGTGGGACCGCTCGGGCGCTGGCTGGGCTTCAACCAGTTCGAATTCCTGGGGGGCCTGTGCGACCAGGTGGGCTTCGGCGTGGCGCTGGCCAATGTGCGGTACGCCGGCACCGGCTTCGCGTATGTTCACGAACGGCAGACCGGGCAGCGGCACAGCTGGAGCACCACTCGGCCGCTCGGCCAGGGCTTCGCGATGGTGCAGACTCCCGAGACCGGGACGTCGACTCTGCGGTCGGGCGTGCTGAAGGTGGAGATGTCGGGAACACCGTCGGGACGGGTGCTCCAGGCACGTGCCGACGGCTTCGTGCTCGACGCCGAGTTCGACGAGACGGCCCTCGAACCCCTCCGAATCTGCACACGCGCCGGCGCGACCGGGTGGGTGTATGCACGCAAGACCGCCGGGCACGCCGTCCGGGGCACGCTGCGCTGGGGAGACCGCACGCTGGACCTCGAGCGGGCGCAGGTTCTCGGCCACCACGACTGGAGCGCCGGCTACATGCGGCGCGAGACCTTCTGGAATTGGGGCTGCATCGCCGGTCGGACCGAAGATGGCCGCACGGTGGGCCTGAACGTGTCGTGTGGCGTGAACGAGACCAGCTTCTTGGAGAGCTGCTTCTGGCTCGATGGCACGCTGCACCGCCTGCCCGCCATCCACTTCGCGTACGACCGCTCCGATCTGTACCGCCCGTGGACGCTGTCCGACGAACAGGGTCGCCTGAAGCTCACGTTCGAGTCGGAGGGCGCCCACGTGGAACGCATCGACGCCGGGCTGGTGGCCAGCAACTTCACCCAGCTGCTCGGGCGATACACGGGCACGTTGGTGACCGAGAGTGGCGAACAGATCGAGGTCGTGGAACAGCCCGGCTACGCCGAGTGGCACTACGCGAAGTGGTAGTTTCCCGTCCTCCCCACCCACGGGATTGGGGTTAGCCCCGCGCCATGTCCCCGCACTTCCTCCGCCCGTCTCCCGTGCTCCACTCGCGCGCGCCCATCGTCCCGCCCGACGTCCCCCCAGAGGCCGCTGCGGCTCGACTGGCCCGCGGCGACACCCTGCGGTTGGTCGACCACTACGGCCGCGGCGCCGACATCCTCGATGCGCTGGACGCCGAGCTTGGGCCCATGCCTCAGCTCAACGGCGAGGCCCTGCGCAAGGAACGGCGGCGGCGACGCACCCTGGCTGCTGGCCTGCTGGTGCCCGTCACACACGACCGCGTGGATCTGCCCGGTGGCGGGTCATTCTCGCTGCTGACGGAGCTCTACCCCGACCACCACGAGTTCTGGCTGCCGCTGGTGGAGGCCCGGGCGCTACACAGCTCGCACCGCCGGTTCGCCGAGGGCGTGCACTTCCCGGTTCTCGGCCATCGGCTGCACCCGTGGCACGGCGTCTACGCACCCCACCGCTCCACCCACCTCGAGCTGTTCGCCACCTGGCTGTCCCAACACGACGGCCCCCGCGACCACGCCATCGACGTGGGCACCGGCTGCGGCGTGTTGGCCTTCATGCTGGCACGCAGCCGCTTCTCCCGCGTGACCGCCACCGACGTCAACCCCAACGCCGTCCACAGCGTGCGCCTGGACGTGGCCCGACACACCCCCCGGCCATCCATCCAGGTCCGCCAAGGCGACCTCCTCGCCCGCACCCCGCAGCCCGCCGACGTCATCGTCTTCAACCCACCCTGGATCCCGGGTGCGGTCGACGACCCCCTCGACCGCGCGCTCTACTACGACGACGACCTCTTCGAGCGCTTCTTCATGCAAGCCCGCACAGCGCTGCAGCCCCACGGACGCGTGGTGGTGGTGTTCTCCACCGTGTCGCAGCTGCTGCGCCCCGACCTCCCCCACCCCATCGAAGCCGAGCTGTCGGCCGGACGGTTTGTGTTGGATGCCAAGCTGCAGCGACGCGTGAAGGCATCCAAGGGACGGCGCACCCGCGAGCGGGTGGAAATCTGGGTGCTGGCGCAGGCGTAGGTCAGCAGCCCGGTGCAGGGTCGGGCCGGGCCGCCGTGAGGTAGGCCACGAGGAGGTCCACCAGCTCCTGCTCGAAGGCGAGAGAGTGCAGCTTGTCGGGGTCTTCGATGAGCCCCGCGTGCACCACCGACTCTGCAGCGGTGACCAGCATCCACGCGGCCATGTCGCGGTCGCGCACGCGCACCACATCCGAGTGCAGCTCCATCCACTGGCGCACGAATGCGGTGGCCTCGCGCTGTACCTCGAGGAAGCGGTCGATGCCGAGGTGCATCATCTGGGCGATGAGCGCGCGGTGCAGGCGGGCATCGCAGCAGTGGGCGGCGATGAAGGCCCGCACGAAGGCGCGGACGGCCTCGGGGAGGGTGGCACCGATGCTGCCGAGGGCGGCCCCACGGAGCAGCTCCATCACCTCTTCGGTGTGTTGGTCGGCGACGGCCAGCACGAGGGCGTCTTTGTTGGGGAAGTATTGGTACAGGCTGCCAGGGCTCACGCCAGCCAGCTTGGCCACCCGGTTCGTGGACGCACCGGCGTACCCGTGCTCGCGCAGAATGCGAGTGGTGGCCTCGACGATGGCGGCGACCATGGCACGGGACCGCGCCTGTTTGGGCTGCTTGCGGGCGTTTACAGCAACTGTACGGGGCATGGAGACCGCCTGTTGGAACGCGAGTGTTGCGTGGGACCCCATCCCGATAACCTGAATGCGAATGGTCGCTCGCGTTTCGAATCACACACCGGGAGGTCCCCATGGCCACGTCTACGTTTCCGCTCATCCACGGCGACGCCACTTCGAGCATCCCCGAGCTCCCCACCGACCGCCTGTTGGGTTGGCTTCGCCCATTCCAGGAAGACTCTCTGCGGGTGATGTGGCAGGCATTCCACGCGAAGGGCGACCTGGTCCGGCTGCGGGTGGGACCGTTGTCGGTGGTGGTGGCCAGCCATCCCGACCACCTCCACCACCTGCTGGTGCGCAACCAGGCCAATTGGGAGAAGAAGACCCGCGGCTACCAGCTGCTCCGCAAGCTGCTGGGGGATGGCTTGCTCACGAGCGACGGCGAGCTGTGGAAGCGTCAGCGCCGAACGGCCAACCCGGCGTTTCGACGCAAGGTGATTGCGGGCTTTGCAGACACGATGGTGGACGCCACCGCCGACCACCTGCAGGGATGGGACCGACACGCGGCAGCCGGTGCCCCCGTGGACGTGGCCGACGAGCTGGGACGGCTGACCCTTCGCATCGCCGGCGAGACGTTGTTTTCCCAAGACATCTCCACCGATGGGCACGCGGTGGGGGGCGCCCTGGGGGTGGTGATGCACGCGTTCGGACGGCTCGCGATGTCGGTGAACCCGCTGGCGGCCTGGCTTCCCACCCCGGCGAACTGGCGATACCACCGGGCGCTGCGGACCCTGGACCGCGTGGTGCGTGGAATTGTCGACTCGCGTCGTTCGGAGCTGTCGCAGGGGGAGGATGGGCCGACCGACCTGCTGGGCCTGTTCATGGCCGCACGCGACCCCGAGACCGGGGAAGGCATGCCCGACCGCCTGCTGCGCGACGAGGTGCTCACGATGCTCCTGGCCGGCCACGAGACGACCGCCGGGGCCCTCACCTGGGCGCTGTACCTGCTCGCGAGGCACCCCGAGGTGGCCGAGCGTGTGTTCGAAGAAGGGCAACAAGTGCTGGGCGACCGCCGACCAACAGCAGCGGACTCCCGTGCCCTGCCGCTCACCCGTGCGGTGCTGTTGGAAGGGATGCGGCTGTTTCCGCCCGTGTGGGTGACTGCGCGCGTGGCCCGCGAAGACGACGAGCTGAGCGGCCATCCCATCAAGGCCGGCACCTTCGTGTTCGCATCCAACGCAATTGTGCACCGGCACCCCCGCTACTGGTCGGAGCCCGACGCCTTCCGTCCAGAGCGCTTCCTCGAGGCCAACCCCACCTGCCCCGACGGCTCCCCCCGTCCGCGCACGGCCTTCCAGCCCTTCGCCAGCGGCAGCCGCAAGTGCATCGGCGAGCACTTCGCCATGATGGAAGGCATCCTGCTGCTGTCGCTCATCGTGCGGCGCTATCGCCTGGCCCTCCCCCACGACGGCTACGCCCCCGAGCCCCTGGCCAGCGTCACCCTGCGGCCCAAGCATGGACTGCCGCTCCGCCTGGTTCGCCGCGAGGGCTGACACCCATCGTCTCAAGATGTCGAGAACACCCCCCCTTGCTCTATTCTGGTCACTCCTCACCCAGAACATCGCAGGGGCGCCGGCTCACACCGACACCGCGCACGGGGGGGGACGTCCACGGAGCCTCCAACCGCAGTCGGTACGCCTCGGTCTCACACGCACAGCCGCGAGCTCGAGGGGGTTGCGGGGCAGAATGGGCGCCCACCAGGTCGAGGAGTTCCCATGCGCCGTCTTGTCTTGTCCCGCCTCACGCCCCTCTGCGCCGTGCTCGCCCTCTCCGCCGTAGGTTGTGATGGCAAGGAAGCCACGGACACCCCCACCACTGACGACGGCGGTGGCGATGATGGTGGCTCGGGCGACGATGGCGGCTCGGGCGACGATGGCGGCTCGGGCGATGATGGCGGCTCGGGTGACGACGGGGCCTCGGGCGACGACGGCGGAACCGGCGACGATGGCGTCGATGGCACAGATGCCGACGGTGATGGATATGCCGCCGAGGTCGATGACTGCGATGACGCCAACCCCGACGTGAATCCGGGCGCGAGCGACGACGCCTGGAACGACCGCGACTGTGTGCCCGGCATCGAGCGGTCTTCGGTGGGCGCCACCATCAGCGGCGGCCGCGGCGTCACCTTCGTGGGCTTCGGGGTGGCCATCGTCGACGACCTCGACGGCGACGGCATCAACGACATCTATTCCCAGGCGTACGCCGTGAACGACGGCATGGCCGTGGTGTGGAGCGGCGCCGACCTCGCACCGGGTGCGGCCCTCACCCCCGCGGATGCCCTGGGCAACTACATCGTGCCCACCGAGTTCCTCCTGTCGTCGGTGAGCGGCGACCCCCTGAACACCGGCCACCCCACCGCCATCCTGAAATTCTCGCCGGACTGGGATGAAGACAGCGTCTACCTGCTCGATCTCGCCGACGTGGCAGCCGGAACAGCACCCACCTACACCGACCTGCCCAAGGTAGACGGCCTGGGCTTCGATGGCGGCTACACCCATGGCCAGGGGCACACCAGCGACATCGACCTCGACGGCGACGGCATCGACGACCTCATCCTGGGCACACCGTTCTACCACTCCACCGAGTCGATGGCCGATGTGGGTCGCATCGACGTTCACTTGGGCGCGAGCTTCGCGGTGGCTCCCCAGCGCACCTGGGAGGACTCAGACGCCACGGTGATCGGTGACCGCTACGGCGGGCTGGGAGACTTCGTGGCCAACGGCGGCGACATCGACGGCGACGGCATCGACGACCTGCTCACGGGCGCCACCTACTACATCGACCCCCGCACCGGAGACGAACACGCCGGGGCCGGGTTTGTGTTGTCTGGCGCTGCATTGGCCGAAGACGACATCGCGTCCCCTCTCGACGCAATGATCACCGTGCTCGGGCGAGAAGGCGCGTCCTACGACATCAACATGGGCCAGCAGGGCGGTGTCTATGGCGATGTCACGGGCGACGGCGTGGCCGAGCTCTACTTCTCCAGCACCGGTGCCTACGGGGACGCCGGCGCAGCGTGGATCTTCGACGGCACCGAGCTGGAGGCGGGCCTGTACACCATCGACGACGCCATGACCGAAGTGCGCGGCGTCCACACCTTCGACTTCGTCGGCTACTTCGTCACCGCCAACTTCGACTTCGACGGCGACGACCTGGCAGACGCCGTCTTCGTGGGCCGCAACTACGGCGCCGACCACTACATGGTGACCGGTGAGCAGGTGGCCGAGGGGGGCGTCATCGACTTCGAGGAAGACGAGGTCTTCGCCACATGGGGCACCGAGCTGGTGGACTACACCACCCACGGCGACACCGCTGTCGGCGACATCGACGGCGACGGTGAAGACGAGCTGGTGCTCGGTGCCGCCTTCGACACCCTCGACGAGACGGAGTCCGGCGGCATCTACGCCATCCACAACCGACCGTAGTCCGAGAAAGTCCGACCACCCGTTTCGTTTCGTACGGGCGCGTGAAGCGTGGCTCTGGAGGACACTTGCTTTCGGTACGTTCGGCTCTGTTGGTGTTGGTGACGGTTGGGTTCGGGACGAGTGGGTGTGACCCGGTCGACACCGGTGGCATCAAGATCATCGACCGCGACGGCGACGGCTTCCAAGAAGGGCCAGACGACTGCAACGACGGCGACCCCAACATCCATGTGGACGCGGTCGAGATCTGCGACGGCATCGACAACGACTGCGACGAGCTGACAGACGAGGCGGACGACTCCCTCGACCCCGCCTCGATGACCGCGTTCTACACCGACGCAGACAGCGACGGGCACGCCGACCCGGCAGCGGAGGTCCTCGCCTGCACCGCACCCGCAGGCACCCTCCCCTTCGAGCTGGCTGACGACTGCGACGACACCGACGCGCAGGTCAGCCCCGAGGCCTCAGAGGTCTGCGACGACGTCGACAACGACTGTGACGGCGACATCGACGACGACGACGCGGGCGTGACCGGAGGGACTCGTTGGTTCCGCGACGACGACCACGACGGCTTCGGTGATGCGCTCGAGTTCGTGGACGCCTGCGATGCACCCTCGGGCTTCGTCGACAACAGCGAGGACTGCGACGACGGCGACGACGCCCGCCACCCCGACGCCATCGAGGTGTGCGACGACATCGACAACGACTGCGACAGCCTCATCGACGACGACGACAGCTCCCTCGACGCGTCGTCTCGCACCGACTTCTACGCCGACGACGACGGCGATGGCTACGGCGACCCCGACGACATCCGGCCCGCCTGCGAGGTCTCCGAGGGCGTGGTCGACAACACCGCCGACTGCAACGACGACAACCCGGACATCCACCCCGACGCCCAAGAGGTGTGCGACGACGCCGACAACGACTGCGACGGCGACATCGATGATGCAGACACGTCGGTGGACACATCGACCGGCACCGAGTTCTACGCCGACCGGGACAGCGACGGCGAGGGCGACGCCTTCACCACCGTCTGGGCCTGCGACCAGCCGTCTGCCTACGTGCTGGACGACTCCGACTGCGACGACGCCGACGCCACACGCCACAGCCGCACAGCCTGGTACCCCGACGCCGACTCGGACAGCTACGGCGACGACTCGGCCACAGCGACTCTGCAGTGTCTCACGCCGGGGTCTGGGTACGTGCTCAACAACCTGGACTGCGACGACGCCGAGTCCACGTCCAACCCGGGCTCCACCGAGACCTGCGACGCAGTGGACAACGACTGCGATGGTGTGGTCGACAACGGCGTGACCGACACCTTCTACGCCGATGCCGACAGCGACTCCTACGGCGACCCCGCGTCCACCGTCGACGCCTGCGACCAGCCCTCCGGCTACGTCGACAACAGCGAAGACTGCGACGACACCGACGACACGCTGCACCCCGACACCGTCTGGTACCTCGACGCCGACAGCGACGGCTACGGCGGCACCTCCACCGCCACCCAATGCACCGCCCCCACGAGCGCCTACCTGCGGGTCGACGGGGACTGCGACGACGGCGACGCCACCAGCAACCCGGGCGCCACAGAGGTGTGTGACGGCGCCGACAACAACTGCGACGGCGACACCGATGAGGGCGTGACCACCACCTACTACCTGGACAGCGACGCCGATGGCCACGGCGTGTCCACCAGCACCACCGAAGACTGCAGCGTGCCCACCGGCTACGCCGAGGACGCCGACGACTGCGACGACACCGACTCTGCAGTGAACCCGGACGCCACAGAGGTGTGCAACGACGTCGACGACGACTGCGACGGCGACATCGACGACGCCGACACAAGCCTCGACACCACCACCGCCACCACCTGGTACGCCGACGCCGACACCGACGGCGAAGGCGACAGCGCCACCACGGCCCTCACCTGCGATGTGCCGAGTGGGTACGTGTCCAACGCAGACGACTGCGACGACACGGACGCCACGCTCTTCTCGGGCACGGTGTGGTACCTCGACGCCGACAGCGATGGCTTTGGCGACGACACGAGCACGGTCACCCAGTGCAGCCAGCCCACCGCGGCCTATGTGTTGGACGGGGGCGACTGCGACACCACCGACAGCAGCATCTACCCGGGGGCCGCGGAGGTGTGCGACGGCGTGGACGACGACTGCGACGGCGTAGCCGACAATGGCGTGACCACCGACTACTACCCCGACCTCGACGGCGACGGCTTCGGCGATGGTGCAGAGACGCCTGTGGCCGACTGTTCCGCGCCGAGTGGGTACGTGACCGACGACACGGACTGCGACGACACCTCGGAGGTGGTGTACCCGGGAGCGACTGAGCTGTGTGACGACGTGCAGAACGACTGCGACGACACCACCTGGACCGACGACGCGGGCCTGGTGAGCCTCTACGACGACGCGACCGCAGCCTGGTATGACGCCACCAGCACCTGGGCGGCAGGCACGTCTTCCGCTCCAGCCGCCTACTCGGTCATTGGCGACGGCACGCTGAACGTCTGCGAAGGCACCTGGTATGTGTCGGTGGACGTGCAGGCCGACCTCGACCTGGTGGGCATCGGCGGCGAGTCGGCGGTCATCCTGGATGGTGCGGGCAGCGTCACGCCCTTTGCGATGGCCACCCCCGGCGTGGCAGCCACGGTGGAGGGCCTCACGATGCAGAATGGGCAAGCCAACGTGACCAACGGAAGCTGGCCGAGCCACTGGCCGTCGACCATCGTGCTGGGGGGCAACGTGTACTGCGAGGGCAGCTTGCTCGCGCTGACCGACGTGACGCTGGCTTCCGGCAACGCCGACAACGGCGGCAACTTCTTCTCGACCGAGTGCGACGTGGACTTCGACGGCGTGACGGTCACGGGTGGCACGGCCAGCTACAACGGGGGTGTGACCTTCTTCGAAGGCACCAACACAGTGGCCAACAGCACCTTCGACTCCAACAGCGCCACCTACGACGGCGGCGGGCTGTCTCTGGGCGGTCCCACGGGCGACCACACAGTGACCGACTCCACATTCTCGAACAACTCGGGCGTGAACGGAGCGGGCCTGCGCATCCTCGACTCCCCGGCCAACACCATCTCGGGGTGTACCTTCGAGGACAACACAGCGAGTGGCTACGGCGCCGCCATGTACGCGGCCAACTACACGCACGACCCGGTGGTGGACGTCGACACGACCACGTTCGATGGAAACAGCACGACCGGCAGCGGCAGTGCGTCCATGCATATGGTGGACGGTGAGCTCACCGTGGACACCTGCGACTTCGAGTCCAATGTGTCCAATGGCGGGCCCGCGGGCATCTACGCCGGCCCGGGCACAGACAGCATCATCGCAGACAGCACGTTCACGTCGAACACCGGCGACTATGGGGCCGCTGTGGGCGCATACGGCGACACCATGGACCTGTCGGGCTCCACGTTCACCTCGAACCACGCATCGACCATCGCCGGGTCGATCAACGTACAGGGCGGGCATCTGGAGCTGTCCAACACAGACTTCATCGCCAACACGGCAGGCAACTCCAACGGCGGTGTGCGCTTCAACCACAGCCCCACCAGCGGCACCATCGATGGCTGCTTGTTCGAAGGAAACGAAGGGCTCAACTCGACGAGCAACGGCGGCGGCGCAGCCCTTGTGTTGCGCTACGGTGTCACGGTGGACATCACCAACACGGACTTCATCGACAACGTGGCATCGCTCACGAGCGGGAGCATGTACGGCGGCGGCGCCATCTGGTCCTACACCAGCTCATCGTACTCGAACAACTCCCTCACGATGTACTCGGTGACCGCAACCGGAAACGAGTCCGCACAATCGGGCGGCTTCATGTACGGCCGGCTGACCGACATCACGATGGGGAACGTGGTCATCGACAGCAACACAGCCAACGGAACCGTGGGTGGTGCCTTCAACCTGAGCGCATCGTCGATCTCGATGAGCAACTCCGACATCACGAACAACTCGGCGGCAACCGACGGCGGCGGCATCTACACCTCGTCCTCCGCGAACATCACCGCCACGTCCTGCGACATCTACGGCAACAGCCCCGACGACACCTACATCTCTTCCGCCGGCGACTCCGACATCTGGGGTGTGAACAGCTCGTTCACCTGCACCAGCTCTGGCGGCTGCAACTGACCCCACCGCGATACACCGCGCTCCACCCGCCCGAGAGCCCCATGTCCAAGCGTGCCAGCCGCATCGAGACCGAGCGCAAGCTCGTCGAGGCCGTCGGTGACCTGCTCGCCGAGGACGGCTTCTCCGCGGTGGGCGTCAACGCGGTGTGCGCGCGGGCGGGCGTGAACAAGGCGCTGATCTACCGGTACTACGGGGGTCTCGACGGCTTGCTCCAGGCCTATGGCGAGTCGGGGGACTTCTGGCCGTCGGTCGACGAGGTCACCGGTCCCATCAACGACTTCGTCCAGCTCACCGGCGCGGAGCGAGTGCGGCGCTTCGTGCCGGCGTACGTGGCTGCCCTCGAGCGTCGGCCGCGCACCCTGGCCATCCTCGCGTGGGAGACCGTCACGCGAAACGCCCTGACCGCCCACCTGGAGACCGTCCGGGAGACCTGGAGCATGGCCCTCGGTGAGCGGCTGTCCATCCCCGGACCGGAGTCCGACCCACAGCCTCCGGTCGACCTGCCCGCCATCGGCGCCATCATCTCCGCCACCACGCACTACCTGCTGCTTCGCGCGCGCCACATCCGCATCTACGGCGGCCTGAACCTCCAGTCGAAGGCCGACCGCGACCGGTGGGTGGAGATGCTCGTGCAGATGGTGCTGGCGGTGGTGGAGCCCCCGCGCTGACCGTCAGGCCTTCATCGCCTTGGCCAGCACAGCCGTCGCGAAGCGCCACTTCCGGTTGACCGTGCGGGTGGAGATGTCGAGGGCATCGGCCGTCTCCTGGACGTTCATGCCGCCGAAGGTGCGCAGCTGGGCCACATCCGCGGCCACCGAGTCCACCTGCGCCAGCTGCTGCAGCGCTTCATCGAGCGCCAGCACGTCGAGCATCGCTTCGGGGGAGTCGCCCACACCAGACAGCGTGACCCGGTCCCAGTTGCCGCCGCGCTTCAGGCTCATCCGTGCCCGTGCCCGGTCGACCAGGATCTGCCGCATCGCTCGGGCCGCCACCGCCAGGAAGTGCTCGCGGGACGCGTACTTGGACGACGAGCTGGCCACCTTCATCCACGCTTCGTGCAGCAACGCGGTGGGCTGCATCGTGCGGTCGCCCCGCCCCCGCTCGCTGTAGATACGCGCAGCGAGGTTCTTCAGGTGGGCGTAGGTGTCCGGATCGAGGTTCGGGACGTGCGACATGGAACAGCCGGTCAGAAAGGTGGGATCAGAGCGTGGAGCAACCCGTGCCCCGTACCCGATTGGTAGGGATCGGTCGCTCCGCGTGCGCTCACGAACACAACATCCGACACACCGTCGCCGTCGGTGTCGACAGGGAACGGCTGTGCGGTGGCGTTGGCCTGGTCGCCCACAAACCGCTGAGAGGCGTGCTCGGGACTCTGCACACCTTCCAGCGGGCCGGAGAAGACGTAGAAGGCGCCGGCTTCGTAGGGGATGTCGCCCCGTTCGTACAGGCCTTCGGATGGGGCCCCCACGATGATGTCGGGCGGGCCGTCGCCGTCGAGGTCTCCCGGACCATAGATGCGGGCGCCGAAGGCCTGTGTGGGCAGCTCGCCCAGGTCGCCCACGAGGCGGTGGTCGGCATCTTCGGGGTACTGCGCGCCCTCGTGTGGGCTGTAGAAGAAGATGGCCTGACCACTTCCAGCCCCCAGGTACATGGCCACATCCACGATGCCGTCGTTGTTGAGGTCGCCCACCGGCTGCACCTGGAGCATGCGCGAGTTGTCGTAGGAGGCGAACCAGGCCACGTCGTAGTCGGCCGAGGCCATGTTCCCTTCGAGCTGCCGTGTGAAGCCGTAGTTCGCGCCGGCCTGGCGAGAGGAGAACTCGCCGTCGCCCTCGGGGCCATACCCGGGCTCCAGCGCCACGAAGTCGGTGTGCCCGTCGCCGTTCAGGTCGAGGCCGCCCACCACCCGGGACCCGAAGCCGCCCTGGTCCAAGAGGCCGTCGATGCGGGTGACATACGCGCGTGAGATGGGTTCCTCGCCAGACCATGGATCGGAGACCACAAACACCGACCCCGCCGCAATCGCGCCCTCTCCAGAGCGACCGCCCGAGCCGAACACGAAGTCGTGGTCGCCGTCGCCGTCCCAGTCCCCGACGGGAGCGGCCATGCCGAAGGTGATGCCTTTGTCGGTGAGGCCCATGACGTCGTCGGGGCTGGCGTCGGTGGGCACCACCAACCGGGGCAGGTCTTCGCCGGCGTCGATGCGGGTGATGTCGTCGAAGTCGTCGAGCAGCCAGAGGGTGGCGTCGTCGGGACGGGTGGACACCGTGATCTCCTGGTCGCCGTCGCCATCGAGGTCGCCCACCACACTCACCTCCAGCCAGGGCTCGACCGACGTGACGGTGTGGGCCACCACCGAGTCCATGGATGTGGGCGCGAAGCTGTCGGGAATCGGCACCCGGTGCATCTGCGGCGTCATGCCGGACCCGGGCCCCGGGGACTCGGTGAGGATGAGGTCGAGGACACCGTCGCCGTCGATGTCTTGAGCAAGCGTGAGCAGGTTGAGGCTCGCTTCGGGGAACGAGCCGCCGAGCCATGTCTCTTCGGGGTCGAGCACGATGACCTCGGCCGGTGGACAGGTCTGGCCGTCGCAGTCGCTGTCGACGATGTCGGTGCAGTCTTCAGGGGCGCCTGGATAGATCTCGGCATCGGTGTCATCGCAGTCGTCGCCGCCGGCTTCGACAGCCAGGAAGCCATCTCCGTCGCGGTCGCGGGCCGCCGCCTTGTCTGCTTCGGACAAGAAGCAGCCTCCCAGCGTGCTGCAGAGCATTCCGGACAACAGCGGACGAGACATTTCGGACCCTCGGTGTGCGCACCCGGTCCCACGCAGGCGGGCACCAGAACGCGACAGCGGATTTCCAGTGTCGCGTGCGGCACGCCTATCGTCCTGGCGGTACGATAGGGCGCGGCACCCAGTCCCCCCCGGAGACGCCATGCGCTCAGCTCTCGCCACGGTCGCCGTGGTCATGCTCGCTCTCGGCCTTGTGGTGACCACAGGGTGCCGGAACAGCGACGACACGGCCACGACCAAGCAGTCCACCGCAGACACGGCGGAGGTGGGCGGCGACGACACCGACGGCGGCGATGTGCGCGGGGGATCGGGCACGGGCGACGACGGCGGAGGCTCCAGCGGCTCCGGAGACGACGCAGGCGGAGACACCTCGGGCGACGGCACCGCGGGCGACGGCGGCACAGGCGGCGACGACGGGGGTGGCTCCGGAGGCGGCCCCGCCGAATGTGAAGAGACGGCCGACTGCGACGACCTCTGCCCGCCCGATGCACCCGGCTGCGCGTGCTTCAACAACCGCTGCCTCCCGACCTGCGAGTCGGACGACGACTGTCGGGCCACCCCCGACGGCCACGAGACCTACTGCCACCCCGAACACCTCGTCTGCCTCCTCGTGGAGTGACGGCCAGGCCCTCTGATGGACGTCGAACTCTACAAACGCGCCCAGTCCATCTTCGACTCGGTGCTCGATCTCCCCGCTGGTGAGCGCCAGGCTGCGCTCGCGTCGGCTTGCGGCGACGACGTCCCGCTGCGCGAGCTGGTGGACGAGCTGCTGGAGCTCGAAGCCGAAGACAGCGGTCAGCGCCTGGAGAGCATCGCGGCTGCAGCGGCGGGCTCCGAGATTCCCGTGGCGCTGCAGCCGGGCGTGCAGGTCGACCGCTACGTCATCCTGCGCCTGCTCGGGCGCGGCGGAACCGCCCAGGTGTGGGAGGTCATGCACCGGGTCCTGGGCAGCCGTCAGGCACTCAAGGTGCTCACCTGGGCCGACCCCACCCTCCAGCGCCGGCTGCTGCGCGAGGCCCGCGCCCAGGCCACCCTCGTGCACCCCAACATCGTGCCGGTGCACGACATCATCGAGGTCCACGGCGCCCCCGGCCTGCTCATGCCCGCCATCGACGGTCCGGCCCTCGATGAGCTCCTCGAAGACTACACCCCCAACATGGATGAAGCCCTGTCGGTGTTCGCCGGGGTGGTGGCCGGGGTGGCCCATGCCCACGAAGAAGGGCTGGTCCACCGCGACCTGAAGCCCGGCAACGTGCTGATGGACCTCCAAGAGGGCGAGGTGGTGCCGCGCGTCACCGACTTCGGCCTGGTGAAGGGGGGCGGCGAGCGCACAGCCACCCTCCCGGGCCAGGTGATGGGCACCCTGAGCTACGCCTCACCCGAGCAGCTCCGCGACACCTCCGAGGCCGACGCCCGCGCCGACCTCTGGTCGCTGGGGGTGATGTTGGTGGAGCTCGTGACCGGCGAGCGTCCGTTCCGTGGGCGGGTCATCGCCGACATCCTGGCCCTGCACGCCGAACACAACGCCCATGAGCGGGTCCCCGAGTCCATCCGACCGGTGGTGGAGCGCCTGCTGCAGGTCGACCCCGACCAGCGGGCCCCATCCTGTGCCTGGGTTCTCGACCACCTGCCGCCCTTTTCGGCCGGTCCGCACCCCGGCTTGCTGGCGGCCTGTCGGTCTCACGCGCGTCCGCCCCTCACCACAGTGCAGATGGAGCGCGACCTCCACACGCTGTCGGCCGTGCTCACGCCTGCTCCGGCGCAGCTGGTGTCCGAGGCCCCCACCACGCCCACCGTCCACCTCCCACCCGAACCGACGCCTCCAGCCCAACGCTCCAGCGCCCCGTGGGCCATCGCTGCGGTCGCCCTGATTGTCGGTGGTCTCGGTGTCTTCCAGGCCACGCGTCCCGCTCCACAGCCCACCGTCACCGAGGCCCCTGCTCCCACCAAGGCCCCAACGCCCCAGGTCCCGGCGCCCGAGGTCCCGGCGCCCGAGGTCCCGGCGCCCGAGCCTCCCGACCCCGAGCCGGCCGCTCCCGAGCCTGCGCCCCCCAAGCCTGCCCCGCCCAAGCCCAAGCCTGCCCCGTCCAAGCCTGAGCCCCCCAAGGTCGAGCCCACACCTCCGCCGGCGCCCGAAGCCCCCCCACCCGAGCCGGAGCCCCCTCCCGCGCAGCCCGGCCGGGTCCACATCACGGGCGATGCCACCGAGGTCACGCTGTTTTCGCAGTCGGGCCAGGTCCACCGTCCGGGGGCCATTCCGCCGGGCACCTACACCTACCGAGCCACCCTCCCCGAGCGCGGTCCGGTCGGCCCCTACCAGCTCGGCACCATCGCTTCCGGCCAGACCATCACCATCCACTGCAGCAAGCGCTTCGGGTCGTGCAAGATTCAAGGCCGGTAGGCCACCTCCTCCGACGATAGGCGGCACCGTCCCCCCGCCCACGAGACCCCATGCTCAGCCACCTCCTGCTCGCCAGCGCCGTCCTGTTCGCGCCCGCCCAAGCAGCGGACTGCAGCCCGAGCGCGGTCCAGGTCCATGTCGACGGCGCCCGTGCCGCGTTCTTCGCGCTCGACGAGACCGGCTTCCGGGTCGAGCTCGAGGCCATGCGCCAGGTCGTGGCATGCATGGACACCCCCATCGCCCCCACCCTCGCTGCCGAAGTCCACAGTGTGGTGGCCCTCGACGGCTTCCTGTCCGAAGACGAGGGCCGCACCCTCGCCGCCTTCCACGCCGTGCGTCGCTCCGCACCCGACTTCGACCTCAAGCAGCATGTGGAGGGCTACCATCCCATCCTGCTCGAGTGGCGCTTGTCCGGACGCGTCCAGCCCTCGGCCCCCGAGCCGTTCGTCCGTGCCGAAGACAACGTGTTGGTCGATGGTCTCACCGCAACCGGCCGCGCCCTCGACCAGCCCGCCGTCCTCCAGCGCACCCACAACACCACCGTCACCGACAGCCTCTTGTGGCTCCCACCCGCCACCGTGCCCACATGGGCCGAAGCACGCTCCCCTCGCGTCACCCCCGAGGTCCGCCGACGGCTGTGGTGGGGTGGAGCCACGTTCGTGACCGCCGCCGCCTCGGGCACTCTGCTCGCCATCGCATCGAGCGCCCACGAGCGGTACGTGTCCGAAGACGTCGCCTACCAGGACCTCGACGACGCCGAGTCCCGGCTGCGGGCGGTGAACATCAGCGGGGTGGTCACCGCCACAGCCATGGTGGGATGTGCCACGGGACTGGTGCTCACCTGGTAGGCCGCCCTACAGGTGGTCGACGAGCTCGGCCGAGACTTCCTGTGCACACTGCTCCACCACGCTGGTCACCACCTTCTCCATCTTCTTGGGCGACAGGTCGGCCAGCTGCCGGACCGCAATCAGCTCGTCGGCGCCCGTGAGCGGGATGTCCATGCCCGGACCAAGCGTGCGGGTACACGACTCGGTGGCCCGGTACACCTTCTTGCCCTTCTTGTCGTGGATGGTGGTGCGGGTGTGGACGAAGGCCGTGGGGGTGCCCGACGATGCGTCCAGACCGAAGTCTGTGATCTCGATGGTGAGCCGTGCACGGCCCTTCTCGCCCGGGTTGTAGGGCAGTGGCTGGCTGTCGACATCCGACATGAACGCGGTCTTGAGCGCCTGGCGGGCTTCCTTGGATGTGACCGCCCGGTCGAGCTTCTTCTGGGCCTTGGCCCCGAGGACCACCGACGCAACCCGCATCCCCAGCTCGGCCGCATCCTGGACCTGCCCGGCAGCGGTCTCCTCGCCGGTGGACACGTCGACCTGCGGACCGGACACCACCACCTCGGGGCTGGTGGGCGCCCGCACCACAACCTGGACCTTGCCCAGCGCATCGGCGTTGCGCTTGTACCGGCCGTGGCAACCGGTGGAGAGGGCGAGGGCAGCAAGGGCGAAAATGACGCGCTTCACGTTGTTCTCCGGGGGTCTCGGGGAAGCCCGCAGGTTCCTGCGGGGTGGTCCGCCGACGGCCGAGGTCGAAATTTCATCGCCCTTTCATGTCATGAAAATGTCTCGAGGTTGGGTGGGACGGTCTGGAGACGGCACTCCCACCGTCTCCGCCTCGCATCGGCCCGCCCGTGGCGGTACGAGGGAGTCCCCCGAAGCTGGATCATCGATGTCTGCCCTGCTGTCGCGCCCGCTCACCCTTCCCTGCGGCGCCGTGCTGCCGAACCGCATCCTGAAGTCCGCGATGTCGGAGATCATGGGCACCGCCACCCACGCTCCATCCGACCGCCTGCCCAAGCTGTACGCCCGCTGGGCCCAAGGGGGCGTGGGCCTCTCCATCACCGGCAACGTGATGATCGACCGCCGGGCGCTGGGCGAGCCCGCCAATGTGGTCATCGAGGACGACCGCGACATCGACGCCCTCCGCGCCTGGGCCACCGCCGCCAGGTCCCACGGCGGCGCGGTCTGGATGCAGATCAACCACCCCGGCAAGCAGTCTCCCTCGTTCCTGAGCGCCGAGACCGTGTCCCCGTCGGCCGTGGGCTTCGGTCCGGCCCTCGCCAAGGCCTTCGCCACCCCACGCGCCCTCACCGTCGACGAGATCGAAGACCTCATCGCCCGCTTCGCCACCGCTGCCGATGTCGCGGTCCGGGCCGGCTTCGACGGCGTCCAGATCCACGGCGCCCACGGCTACCTGGTGAGCCAGTTCCTCTCCCCCCACCACAACCGCCGCACCGATGACTGGGGCGGCAGCCTCGAAAACCGCGCCCGCTTCGCTCTCCGAGTGCTCGCCGCAATGCGCGAGAAGGTGGGCCCCACCGTGCCCATCAGCATCAAGATCAACTCGGCCGACTTCCAGAAGGGCGGCTTCACCGAAGAAGAGTCCATCCAGGTGATTCGCTGGCTGGCCGAGGCCGGCATCGACCTTGTGGAGGTGTCGGGCGGCACGTACGAAGCGCCGGCGATGACCGGTCGCAAGGTGAAGGCCAGCACAAAGGCCCGCGAGGGCTACTTCCTCGCGTTCGTGGAGCGGGTGCGCAAGGAGGTCTCGGTGCCGCTGGCCGTGACGGGTGGCTTCCGGACCGCCCCGGGGATGGAGGCCGCCGTGGCCGAAGGCGCTGCCGACATGGTGGGCATCGCGCGCACTCTGGCCATCCAGCCCGACTTCCCCAAGCAGGTGTTGGCCGGTGAGGCACCCGTGAGCCAGGTACGCCGGCTGTCGACCGGAATGCGGGCCCTCGACACGATGTCGATGCTGGACGTGACCTGGTACGAGGTGCAGCTGGCCCGGATGGGCGAAGGCAAGGACCCTCTCCCGCAGATGAGCGCGCTGCGGTCGGTGGGACACACGATGTGGGCGCAGGGGACGGCGGCGTTTCGGATGCGGCGGGCGAAGTCGGGCTGACCGCACCCGGGGCTGGCTCAGGCGCTCTTTTCCTTCACCACGGTCCCGTACCGAATCCAGCTGCTCTCTGCCCTACGCACGATGAGGCGCACCTCCACGGGCGGGTCGATGAGGCCCCGACGCCAGGCATCCACGAAGAACAGGCCAAAGTAGTCCCCATCCCGATGCCGAACTTCGGCATTCAGCAAGATGGAAATCCCCTGGCAGCGCAGCGCCACCTGCACCAGGGACTTGGTGGGGAGGTCGATGTGACCTGCACTCAGGATTTCCCCGCCAATGCCCCCCAGACTCACGTCATAGAGCAGCATTCCGTATCGACCGCCATCCTGCATGCGAACCACCGCCTCCACCGCGGCCTCCGGGGTCACCGGCACACGGAAGGCCTGGCGCGCCTTCGCCACCACCGGCTCGGCTTCCACGGACACATACATGAAGCATTGGTTGCCCGTGTGATGGGGCTCGCGCTGCACCCGGACGACGAAGATCTGCGCACAGCGGTCGGAGATGTGGAGCAACGCAACACACGACATCCCGCCGAACTGTCGACACTGGCTCTCGGATGGGTCGAGCAGCGCCAGCTTCAGGTAGCCATCCGCGAAGTCGACGAGCCTGCACTCACACGGGATGGGGGACCGCAGCGGAATCGCCATCACGTTGGCGCGCTGCGTGATCAGCTCCTGCAGACTCGCAGAGTCGCCGGACTCCCCCTCGACTCCGACGTTCGTGGAAAGCGTCCGAATGTCCATTGGAGTCCTCATGTGGGTGGGCGGCAACCGAATGCACCGCACACTCTCCAGACATTCGGTGACCACACAACCGACTGTAGCCATTCTTGGTCACAACCACCGGAATCGCGGCCCGTGTCAGCTCGACCGTTCCGCCCTTGACACGGCCACTATCAACCCACGCCACGCCACAGCCCGCCCCCGAGCCCACCCAGTTCAGGCGGTGGGGCCGCATCACACAGCACTATGGGACAGTCCGCACACACAGCCCCCGATGCGCGCGGGGAAGCCAGCACGCAACAGAATGGCTTCACTTCCCGGGTCTGGTGACCGAACTCTGGACTGCCAGTAGTTCGAACGCCCCCCCCCTGGTCTCACCGCTCCGGAGTCCCACCATGACGACCAAGATCCTCATCGTTGACGACTCGGCAACCGTTCGACGCGAAGTGTTGGCGGCCCTGGCGGGCTCTGGCTTTCGGGTCGTCGAAGCGGTGGACGGCCACGACGGCCTGCGACAGGTGGACGCCCACGACGACATCGCGCTCGTCCTCTGCGACGTCAACATGCCCAACATGAACGGGGTGGAGATGGTGGAACAGCTCAAGGAACGGGGCAGCACCCACCGTCCACCGGTCGTCATGCTCACCACCGAGGGCCAGCCATCGCTCATCCTTCGGGCGAAGAAGGCCGGTGTGCGGGGCTGGATTGTGAAGCCGTTTCAGCCTGCGCTCCTGGTGGAGTCGGTGCGAAGGCTCACAGCGCAGCCGGCCTGAAGGCACTCAGCATGACAGAAATGCACACCATGGCCCGTTTCTGCGGCATGGTTTGTGCATTTCGGTGTTGAGTCATGCTGCGGCGCGGACCTACTGTAGGCGAGCCCCTCGGGGCAACCCGAAACAGGAGGTCCGATGTTCCGTGCTTGTCTTTCCTTGGTGGTCTTCGTTCCCTTGATGGGTTGTGGCGATGCTCTCTCGAACAACCAGAAGAAGCGTGGAGCGAAGGAGGACGTCGCACCGCAGGCCGCCCAGCGAATTCTGGACCAGATCGAGAGCGGGGAGGTGGGCACGTCCACAGATCACGCCGACGTGGTCTGGGTCGATGTGGACGAGATCCTGGACCACGACCACTGCCTGGCCACCCGGGACTGGCTGACGACCCGCGAAGCCGCCACCCTCGCCGACGCAGGAATCGAGCTGGACGACTTGCTGTACGACACAACCGCAGCCGAAGCCACCTGCACCCTCACCGCCACGTCCCACTTGCGCTTCCTGGTGACGGGGCCCCCCACCCCGGGAGACTGTGGCAACGGCTACGTGGACATAGGTGAACAGTGCGACCCCGGCTGGTCGGGCTCCCGGTCGTGTAGCGACAATTGCGAGTGGATCCAAGCAGCCCCGAGCGGCGCAGACGGCTGCGAGTCCCTCATCGAAGCCGACTTTGCCGAGGCCGACATCGCCTGGATTCCCGCCGCCGACTGGGAGAACATTGGTGCCCAGGTGCTCGAGGCCCGCACCGTCGAGCCGTGGATCAACATCGTTCCCGAGACCTGCCACACCATCGTCGCCCCACAGGTGCAAGCCACCTGCGAACGCTACGAGCTGGCCGTGCCCATCGTCGACCGCTGTCAGGCGTCCACATCCTGGTCGCCCACCGGCTGCAGAGCGCTGTTCCAGCTCGATGTGAGCGGCATCGACCCGGCGCTGGGCATCGTCAACACCGACCTGGACGTCATTCTACAGCTTGAGCTGCCGGTGGGTCTGCACGGTGCACCCCGCTGAGCGCTCCATCCGAAATGCACGGGGCCCCCTCGACGTGAATACACGGCCGCACACCACCTCGGGAGCCCCGTGAAATACGTCATCGCCTCACTGCTCGCAGTCCATGGAAGCCCCACCGACACCGACGTCGCCCACTGGCTCCGCATCAACACGCCCGTCGAGGTGCTGTCGACCACCGACACCCACGCCCGGGTGTCCCTGGTCGGTCGTCCCGAGGCCCATCCAGTGACGGGCTGGGTGGCGCTGGAGTTCCTCGCCGACCAGCCGCTCTCCGCTGCCCAAGCCGCCGAGAATCGCCACGGCACGAGCGATGTGGCCGAGCAGCGGGCCTGGCTGGAGCGCGCGGTGGCCATCGACTCTGCAGACCGGGAGTACCGCGACCTGCTGCGTCGACACGTGGCGAAGATGGGCGAAGCGGTGGACACCCCCCAGCGCACAGAAGTGGCGGCCTGCATCGAGGGCCGCGCAATGCACGTGGGCCACTTCACCAAGGAGGGCTTCACCGCCACGCCCTTCTGGGATGGGTCGAACCAGTCGCTGCTCGACCTGTCTGCATTGCACTGGGTGGTGGCCAGCGGCGAGCGCGGACGCCCCATCGACGGCAGCCCATTCGCCGCTCCGTTCACGGCACCCCAGTGGAATGAAGACGGCGGGACGGCCTACTCCGGAGGCACCTGCGAGGACATCTGTGAACCCGAGCGCACCGTGGTGCTGGGACCGTGCGACACCGAAGGCGAGGTGTTCCTGTCGGTGGCGTGGCCCACCTGGCCCGTGCTGGATGGTCCCGACACCGCGTCTCTGCACCCCATCGCCGAGGGCGAGCGGGGCTTCGATGCATTCACCGTGGGCAACCGTTCCGCCGTGTTGTCTTGGGACCAGTGGCAAGCGTGGCTGGGGGTGGGGGGCGCGTTTCATGCCAGCGTGCGGCTGGGCTGGCCGGCCGAAGAGGTGCCGCTGCCGGAGGACTGGAGGCCGGTCCGCGGCACGTGGCTTCGGCGCACCAACGAGACCATCGGCATTGTGCCGCTGTATGTGGGGCCGGAGGTCGCGGGCTGGACGGTGCTGGTGCTCACGGCCGACGACTTCGAGCGCACCGACGTTCGGTTGATCGGCCGGGGGTGCTGAGACGGCCGGCAGGCGCGCCAGGGATGAACCGGAGGCGGCCGCAGGCCGGTCGCCGCAGGCGACGGAGCGGCCCCTTGGAGACCGCTGGGCTCCGAGGGAATGGGCCGCGACCCGCAGGGCGAGCCCGGCCCGAAGGGGGCGCCCAGATCCGGGCGGGTGGACTGGAAAAGCGTGTCACACCCGGGGCACGCGGAGCATAGAGGCTGCGCGTGTGCCACCACCGCCGAGACGGCACGCATGCATCCACCGGGGGGACACATCTATGTTGGGAACTGTACTGCTGGGCATGGCGCTCGGACCGTGGACCACCGCCGAGGCCGCGGCACGCCCGAAGGGGGATGGGTCGTTGCCCCCGATTGCATTGGCCACCTACGACTATGTGTTTCCCACCGGGCTGCGGGTGATGCTGCTGCCCGATGACTCCCAGCCGGTGGTGACCATCGCCACCATCCACGACGCCGGCTCGGCCGACGAACCCGAAGACCAGGCCGGCCTGGCGCACCTGGTGGAGCACCTCTGGTTCCGCTCGACCTATGCCGACCTCCCACAGGTGCGCGATGTGCAAGCCCAGCTGGGCTGCTGGGACAACGCAAGCACCACCTTCGAAGTCACAGACTACGTCACGACCTGCCCCACCAGTGCCCTCGATGCCGTGCTGCGACTCGAGTCGCTGCGCCTCACCAACCCCCTCGCCGGCGTGACGGAAGCAGGCTTTGCCACCGAACGCGAGACTGTCCGCAACGAGCTGCGGATGCGGACGGAAAACCGCTGGTGGACGGCCCAGTCGGTGGTGCTGCCGATGCTCTACCCAGCCGAGCACCCCTACGCGCGCCCGGTCATCGGCTCCCACGAGAGCCTCGACCGCACCACTCTCGCGGGCGCTGTGGCCTTCGCTCGCGACGGGTACACCCCCGACAACACCACTCTGGTCATCAACGGCGACATCGACCCCCAGCGCATTCCCGAGGTCCTGTTCACCAACATGGACCTCACGCTGTTCCACCCCGACCTCACCCCCGAGCTGGTGCGGAAGTGGCCCCGTCCGGCCATCCCGTCGCCCGACGCGAACAACCCCGACCACTGGTATGTGTGGCCGGCCGACCCCAACAACCCCGTACAGCCCCTTCCGCTCGGCAAGCCCCGTCGGCGCGCTCCCGCCAAGGCTCCAAACCCGCCTCCGGTGGTGCGCTCCGAGCCGGTCACCGCACAGGTGGCCGTGGCCCGTCCGCTCACGGTGATGGCCTGGTCACTGCCCGGCGTGACCGGACCGGAGGCCGCCCGGTACAGCACCATCGCCTGGCGAACGTCGAAGGCCATCCAGCGGGCCATGCCCGAAGACGCCGACATCACCTCCAGCTGCTCGGTGCAGCCCGGCCGCTCGGGGTCGACGCTGTATTGCTTCATCGAAGTGCCGCGCGGCGTGGACCGCGACGCCCTGGTGGCCAAGGCGAAGCGCTGGCTGGAAGCATCCTGGGAGCCGTCCAAGGAGAGCACCTCGGTGGCGGCGCAGCACCGCAGCCGCGCCCGACGCATCCACAGCGAGGTGGTGCAGATGGAGGTGGTGGCGGGCCTCTGGGACAGTCGCGCCGCCCGCACGGCCCACCACGCCCACCTCACCGGCCGCAGCACCTACTTCCGCGACACCCTCGAAGGCATCCTCACCGCCAACCCCGAGGCCGAGCGCACCCTCGCCTACGAGTGGATTCGCCCCGAGCGCACGGTCGTGGCGCACCTCGACCCCCTCCCCCGTGCCGAGCTGTTCGAGGTCTCCGCCAGCCGCGCCCACAGCCGCAGCAACACCCCCACAGCCGCGGGCATCGACCCCACCGCCATCACGCCCGACATCATCCGGGCCGCGACCGTGGTGCCCGACCCCGACCGCGTGCGCACCAAGACCCTCGACAACGGCCTCACGGTGGTGGCCATGCAACATGGCTCCACGCCCTGGGTGCGCAGCCAGCTGGTGTTTCGCAAGGGGCCAGACCGCGACTTCGACCGAGCGGCAGAGCGCGCCCAGAGAGAGCGCGCCGAGCGCCCCCTCGACTTCGGGGCGTTCTGGTTGCAGGGAACCGGCGCCGACAGCCGGACGATGAGCGTGGTGTCGCCTGCCGAGCAGCTCGATGGTGCGCTGTGGCTGCTCGACTACCGCCTGCGGCAGCGCTACGTCGACCAGGTGGACTGGGAGGAATACTACCGAAGCTCCCGGAAGCGGCTGTCCGCCCAGATCCAGCGACCGTCGTGGTGGGCCGCCTACACGGCGACACAGCTGGTCTTTCCCGACTCGCAGACACACGCTGTGTTGGACTGGGACACCCACGAGCAGCGAACCATCTCGCGGAAGGCGCTGGTGGCCTACCTCGACCAGAAGTACCAACCCACCAACGCCGCTCTGGTCATTGTGGGCGACATCGACCCCGACACCGCCATCGCCCGCGCCGAGCACTACCTGGGCAAGTGGAAGGCCGACGGCGAGGCCTTCCCCCCCCTCGCCACGCACACCCCCGCACAGACGCAACAGGTGCTGGTGTTCGACAACCCACGCGCCACCCAGACCACAGTGCAGCTGCGCTGCGCACTGCCCCACACCACCCCCGACGACTGGGCCGCCAACAGCGCGATGCGCGCCCTCCTCAAGGACCGACTCTTCACGTCTCTGCGGGGCCGGGATGGCGTGACCTACGGCGTGTCGGTGTCGACCTCATCCCACCTCAATGGCGACGCCAGCCTGCGGGTCACCACCCGGGTCGAGACCACCGCAGCGGCCGGGGCCACCACCACCATCCAGGCCGCCATCACCGACCTCGCCAGCGGCTCGCTCTCCGAAGACGCCGTGCGCACGCAGGCATACGTCTCGGGACTGCGCTCGGTCCTGTCCACCCAGACCACCGCCGACATGGTGCACACCCTCTCCCGCTCGTGGGAGTACAACCAGCCCCGGGGCACGTTCGCCGAGCGTCCCGACCGCCTGGCTGCGCTGTCGGCCGCCACGGTGTCGGGTCGACTCGCGGGCTGCACCGACCACCAGGTGGTCACGCTCGAAGGACCGGTTGACGTGCTGATGCCACAGCTCGAAGCAGCCGGAATCGCGGCCACGGAATTCGACTGGCGGGCAGCCACCCAGACCCGCCTCGAGGCCTGGGACCCCACCGAAGCCAAGCACTTCGAGGCACGCCAGGCGGCCCAGAGCGAGGGTCGGTAGGCGCGCGTCTCTCGCGGACTCTGAGGGGACAGCGGCTGCGTCACCTGCAGACGCACACCTCGCCAAGACACCGCATCCACGTGCTTGTGGGCCCTGGACCACCCCTTGCATCCCGGGCCCACACAGCTCGAGGATGCTCATGGTCGCACGCGCACATCGCCCCACCGCCACCACCACTGCCGCCGCCCCCGACCGCGGACGGCCCGCACCACACAGCGCGGAAGTGGGCAATGCGGCCCGTGTCGACGCGATGGAAGCCGAAGAGACGACCGAGGAAGAGGCCGACGCATCGTGGGCCGTTGGCTTGGAGCTCGGGCGCGAGCGGGCGGGGGACCCGGTGGACCCCGACGCACCCGAGCTGGCCAAGGCGGCCGACGACCCGGCCAAGGTGGAGAAAGGGGAGCGGGAGTCGCGGCGGCGGGGCGGGAAGAAGGACAAGCGGTCGAAGAAGAAGAGTGCCGAGGCGCCTGCGGAAGACTCTGCAGAGTCGGTGAGCGAGTCTGCGCAGTCACCAGCGGCGCCGGCCGTGGGGGTGGTGGGCGGTGCGCGGGCAGCGGGTCGGGGGCGTCCGCCGGGGGGTGGCGGGACGACGACCACCGATGTGGCCGCGCCCGATGCGACGCTGGAGGAGGCTGTTCGGTCCGAGTCGGACCTGCACTCTGCATGGAACGGGGGCGACCTCGCCGAGGTGGTGTCGATCGACCGGGACGCCCTGCTGGCCGACGCGATGGGGCCTTCGATGGGACAGGCGGCGCTGTCGTCGGGGATGACCATGGCCGTCGACACGGCGCTCGATGTGGCCACCAGCAAGATTCCGTTCGTGTCGGGCTTCATCGAGATGGGCAAGATGGCGCTCGACCCCAAGGGGTGGGCTGCGGGCATCGTGGGCGGCTTCACCAGCTCGTTCGGCAAGCTGGGCGACCTGGACATGTCGCAAGGGGCCGACATCGGGAAGGTGGCCGACGTGGTGGAGGGCATCTTCAAGACGCTGGGTGGCATCGTGCACATCATCACCATGCTCACGATGGTGATGACCATCGGGGCATCGCTGTGCTTCGCCTTCTCTTGGGTTCCCGGGCTCCAATTCCTGGCAGCCATCGCAGCCGTGCTCACCACCTGGGCCGTGCTGTTCGGCACGGTGGGCACTCTGCTGGGCTTGTTCGGCACCATGGGCAACGGCATCGTGATGAACCTGCGCATCGCCGAGATCAAGGCCGGCAGCGACGACCCGTCGGACCTGCTCGCCGCTGCAGACTCGCTCGAAGACAACGCGGGCGCGTTCGTGGGCGGGGCGATGAACCGGGCGGTGGACGGCGGACGCACTCGGCTGCAGAAGAGCCAGAAGCCAGACAGCGGCGGCACCTCCGGCGGCAAGACCAACCCAGCCGACATGGTGGCCAGCCTGGCTGTGGGTGCGGTGGGCGGTGGCGACAAGGACGGCAAGGGCAAGGTGGGCGGTGCGTTCGGCGGCAAGTTCTCCGACATCAAGAAGCAAGGCAAGACGGCCCTGGGCGTGACCAAAGCGGCTGCGGGCAAGGGTCCGACGGCCAAGCGGTCGGGAGACGGCCGGTCGTCGCGGATGCTGGATGTGGAGCTCGCGGGTGGCACGGTGTACGCGGGCAAGAAGCACCGGGAGAAGCTCACCGACACCAACCGACGTGGGGGCGTGAAGGACAAGATGGGGGAGATGAGTGGGCACTCGTCGACTCTGCGGGATGGTCTGGCACAGCGTCGGCGCGCGATGATGGGCGACGAAGAAGATGTCGAGACGACCCGGCAACAGCAGGCCGACGCCGACTACCAGCACCAGCTGGAGGACGCTCAGAGCCGACGCGACGCCGTGGATGCCCACGCACAGGGTGTGATCGACCCGTGGGCGCTGTCGGGTCCCACCGACGACCACGGCATCTACAGCCACCAGGCCATGGGTGTGGGCGTGACGGGCTACGGCACGGGCATCGACATGGCGGGCGATGTGTGGGACAGCATTGCCAACGCAGGCCAGGAGACCGAGTCGGGCGACACCACCCGCGACGAGCGCCTCGCCACGGCCCATGAGTGGACCGAGAAGACGGGCTTCACGGTGGGCTACCTGGACCCAGAGTACTTCGACAAGTCGGTGATGGACATCGTCGAGGAGCAGGAGGGGCCCAGCCGCGAGGAACAGCTGCAGGGCGCGGTGGACGTGGAGGCCGAGCAGCTGCCCGACCTGCCCGATGTGGACGTGGACACGCTCCTGGCCCGGGCAGATGCGGCGGCCCAGCTGGATGCAGAGTCGGTGGCGGTGGAGAGCCGCGCGGCCGAGCTGACCGACCTGCGCGCTGAAGTGGCCCACCAGGACGCGTCCCTCGCGGGTGCGGACCAGGCGGTGGCGACGATGCACGCGATGGCTGCAGCCACCCGCGAGGAACTGGGCGCACGGAGCGCTGGCCTGCAGGCGACGGGTGCGGAAAACCAGGCGCAGAAGGGCGACCGCGACGAGCAGCGTGACCGGGCGCGCGAGCTGGCCGGCTCGGGCATCGTGGGGGCCATCCTCGACAGCCTGGCGAAGCTGGATGAGGCCGGCAGCCTGGGCTCGAAGGCGGGCGAAGAGGGCGACACGTCGCAAGCCAACGAGGCGGGCGATGCGGTGGGCCTGTCCGACTACGTGGTGCAGGCGCTGGATCTGGCTGCAGAGTCGGTAGACGAACGTGCAGAGACGGGCACCTCGGAAGCGGACTCGGGCCAGGAGCGCATGGCGAGCCTGGAAGCCGACCTGCAGGCCACAGCCGACGTGCAAGCCGAGGCCCGCCTCGACAACCAGGCGGCCGCGCTGGCGCTCGACGAGGCGGAGGCCGAGATGCAGCTGAGCCGGTCGGCGGTGGACACGGCGTCGAAGACCCTGACGGTGGACCAGGCGGCAGACCTCGCGGAGCTGGAGGCGTGGGCCCGCACGGAGCATCCCGAGGCACGAGAAGGCGCACAAGCGCGGGTGCAGGAGCAGTTCCCGTATGTGCGGTTCCCGGCGGCGTAGGGTACCTGCAGAGCTCGGGAGGACCCCATGTCCACACGGCTGTCAACCCTATGCTTCCTGGTTGCCTGCGGTGAAACCGCCGCACCCCAACCAGCCACACCGGCGGCCCCCCCGTCGCCGGCCACCCTGGCAGCGGCTCCCCATGTGCCCCTGCTGACGGCCCCCAAAGGTGCGGACGGGCAGTGTCAGCTGACCCGCACGGACGGCACGTCGGCGACCGCACTGGGGGCCATCCGGTGTGGCACCGCCGAGCTGGTGTTCGACACAGCGGGGAAGCGGGTGTGGGCAAGCGGCGTGGTGCTCGACCTCGCTTCTGGCACCACCACCAAGCCGGCGGCCCTGCCCACCCGGACCAACCCGCTCGGCGACACCCACCACTTCTTCGCCGATGGCCGCCCGGCAGTCATCCAGACATGGGGCAGCGGCGACGAGGTGTGGGCCGAAGGGCCGTCCTACACCATCCACCACTCCGAGGCGCTGGTCCTGGAGGGGACGGCTTGGAAGCCGGTGGCACAGCTGGTCACAGAAGCGGGCGTCCCGCGCGATGGAACCGACCGCAGCACCTGGCTGACCGCCACCAAGACCGCCGAGCGGGTCGTGCACAGCGGCGGCACAGACCCCGGCACGGAATGGGTGGAAGACACCCTGCTTCAGGGGGTCTTGGCCAAGGCATCGGGCCACGGGGACGACGTGACCTGGATGGCGGGCGGGGCCCCGATGGTGGCGTACGCCATGGAGGAGAGCGGCGAGGGGGAGTGTGCGGTGGGACCGGTGCTGCGGCAACAAGGCGAGGTGTGGACCCCCTTGTTCGCGGAGGACTGGCGGTCCTGCTTGGGCGTGGCTCGGAAGGGTGGCTGGCTGTTGGTGAGCACATGGGAAACGTGGGTGCTGCTGAATGTGGAGACTGGAACGGAAGCCGCACGCGGGACCGGGTTCGTGGCGTTCGCGGAGTAGGGGCCCCCTCCGGCTCGCTTCGCTCGCCACCTCCCCCTGGAAGGGTCTCCTACCCGCACAAGTTGTGCGCTCCACCGACAGAACACAGTGTCCTCGGTCGAGGTTGGCTCCAGGCTGACTGCTCGTGCATCAGCGGGGGACTCC
>ENA-OWNT01000646-OWNT01000646.1-seawater-metagenome-genome-assembly--contig:-NODE-646-length-68549-cov-5.669777_pt1 | contig 68549 bp, 52 predicted proteins | sample MGYA00238136_ERZ651165 | MGnify/ENA primary metagenome ERZ651165 (study PRJEB26861, sample SAMN08777766) | seawater metagenome | isolation source: coastal seawater | place: USA: Florida | collected... | reverse complement strand
GAGGGGGTCTTTTTTAAGCAATTAAGCCCTTTTAGCAAGCTTCATACAGTACCGGACAACGCTATTTAGGGAGGGGTATCTAATGCAAACACCCGCTCTTACGCCACCGACGTTTATCCTCGGCAAGGAAAATATCTGACTCAACCGGACCCCATGACCCTTTTTGATATTGATGGGGCACGGGGGCAGATGAAGATTCCAGGTATGAGATAACGGGGTCAAAAATAGACCATGCCGTCTCGATTTCATCACTGCGCGTAAACAATGACGGGTCGCCCTGAATCGCATCAAGAATCAAGCGCTCATAGGCATCCGAAATAACTTCCTCAAACGAGTCGTTATAGTGAAATTCCATATCCACACTGCGGAATGCCTGTGATGTGCCCGGAATTTTTGCCTCAAATTTCAGGTGAATGCCCTCATCCGGCTGCAAGCACAATGCTAATACATTCCGCGCAAATCTATCTCCCTCTGTCATGTTGAACAGCATATGCGGTGGCGATTTGAATTCAACCAGAATTTTAGTCACTTTGTCTTTAAGTGCCTTACCACTTCGCACATAGAAAGGAACATCTTTCCAGCGCCAGTTCTCGATGTTAAATTTCACTGCGGCATAAGTCGGTGTTTTACTATTTTCCGTAACACCATCTGCATCCAGATAACCTTCATATTGCCCGGCAATGACATCTTGTGGCGTCAGAGGTTTAATCGCTTGCAGGACTTTGACCTTCTCATTCCGCAACATATCCGCATCAAATGAACTGGGAGGCTCCATCGCAGTCAACATCACCAGTTGCAATAGATGATTCTGGAACATATCGCGCAACACACCCGATGTGTCATAGTAACCTGCCCGTGTCCCCACATCGACTGATTCCGCAACCGTGATTTGCACATTATCGACATAATTTCGATTCCATACTGGCTCGAAAATCGTGTTTGCAAAACGGAAAAAGAGGATATTCTGCGCGGTTTCTTTCCCGAGATAATGGTCAATCCGGTAAACTTCATTTTCCGGGAAAACCTTATGTACCACCTCATTCAACTCTTCTGCGGATGGCAAATCTGTCCCGAACGGTTTTTCAATGATGACCCGTCGCCAGCCATCATCGGAAACGCTCATCCCTGCTTCACCGAGATTTGTGATAATCGGTTCATACAAAAACGGCGCAACCGATAAATAATACAGGCGATTGACTTCACCTTCTTCGATTTCTTTCAGACCCGCCTTGATGTCGTCGAAACCCTCTAATTTCGCCGCGTCTGCCGCGATATATCGGATTTTCGGGCTGAATTCTCCCCATGTATCCTCGTCGAATTGTTTGCTAAATTCTTCTACACCGCCTCGCATTTTGTCACGGAATTCTTCATGTGAAAATTTAGAGCGTGATACCCCGACAATGTTGAAATCGCCGTCTAATTTACCTTTTTTGTATTGATTGAACAGTGCCGGAACGAGTTTACGTTGTGTCAAATCGCCCGATGCCCCGAAAATGAGAATGGTTGTTGTCATATGACTTCCTTCAATGTAATGTCACTTGATGAATGTATCTTATCAGGTTTACTAATGAGTCTCACCATTGATATGGAGAAACGATAAATCTTTCACGTAGGGACAACGCCTGCGTTGTCCGAAAATTTCTCCACCGTCATTCGTGAATCCTATGATGCCTTATTTTTCACAACACATTTTTGGAGAAAATTATGCCACAACATGCTTTAGACGGTATACGGGTGCTAGATTTTACCCGTGTTCTTGCCGGACCCCTCTGCACCATGATATTAGCCGATCTCGGCGCAGAGGTCATCAAAGTCGAAAATCCACGTAGCGGAGATGATACTCGCCAGTGGGGACCTCCCTGGAAAGGGAAGATGAGTGCCTATTTTGCCAGCGTCAATCGCAACAAACAGAGCATCACACTGGATTTAAAATCCGATGAAGGTGCAAAAATCGCAGGTCAATTAGCAGAGAAAAGTCATATCGTCGTCGAAAATTTCAAAATCGGGCAAATGACAGGCTTTGGCTTAGGCTACGAACAACTCCGTGAAATCAATCCCGCCCTCGTGTATTGCAGTATCACAGGTTTCGGACAAACTGGCTCATTATCAAAATATCCCGGCTACGATTACGCTGTTCAAGCAATGAGCGGTCTCATGTCGATCACAGGGGAAAAAGAAGGTGAACCCCACAAAGTCGGTGTCGCAATCAGTGACGTAATCGCCGGACTTTTTGCGGGAAATGCCATATTATCAGCATTGCGCCACGCCGAAAAAACCGGACAGGGACAACACATCGACATTGCCTTACTCGACACACAGATAGCGGCTCTGGTAAATATCGTATCCAACTACCTCGTTTCAGGAGAAAACCCGCCACGCTACGGCAATCAACACCAGAACATCGTTCCCTACCAGACATTTTCAGCTTCTGATAAAGATTTTGTGCTGGCAGTCGGCAACGATAGGCAATTTCGCTTGCTGGCTCATCTGATTCAATTGCCCGATTTACCACAGGATGACCGCTTCTCGACCAATCCTGCCCGTGTAAACAACCGCGATAGCCTGATTCCGATTTTGCAGACTGCTTTTAAGGCAAAATCTGCTGATGAATGGGTGACATTATTACTCGATGCAGGAATTCCCGCCGGAGCAATTAACACGGTTGAAGATGCGCTTTCTATGCCACACGTCACCGAACGGGAGTTAGTGCATGAAGTCCCGCTCTCCACAGGAGAAATCCTCAAAATGATAGGCTCACCACTCAAATTATCGGAAACACCACCCGAAATTCATTCTGCTCCACCGCAATTAGGGCAACATACCGATACCGTTCTCACGAATTTACTGGATTTTTCACCTGCAAAAATACAGAAATTACGCTCATCCGGTGTAATTTAGAAGAGCATTCAACTAAATTTAAATGGATTTTGTGATAGCTTAGGACTCTTCTCGTAATCATGTGTGACTATTAACCTGCAACACGGCAAGGAAAATCTATGGCATGGTTTTTACGTTTTGGTATCATGCGCCTCCGTGCAAAGTGGCGCTCATTACTAACGCTTATTATCGGTGTTTTACTGGCAGCACTCATCGGTGCAAATGCCTCACTGTATACAACGGCAATTTCCCAGGTCGGGATGGTCGAATTTTTAGCCGATCAACCCTCTGAGGATACAGCTATTCTGGCACGCACCAGCGCAATTCCCTATGATATAGAGAATGTATCATCCTACTGGTCATCGCTGGATTCACAGGTCATCGCAGAAGCCAATCTCGCTTTCGATGGTCTGGAAGCATGGTCAGGGAAGGTGATTAGCTACGCGGAAACACAGGCTCTCATCGCAATTAAGGATGGCGAGGATATTCCTGATGCCCGTTTCCGCCTGGCATACTATGATTTTCTCGGCGAACATGTCGAACTCATTGAAGGCGAACTTCCACAAACCCCGCTTGATGTTGCAATTCAAGCCGAAGTATTGATTAATGCGGAAGCTGCCGTTTTGCTGGGAATTGAAGTTGGTGACATCATCGAATTAGACCAGCGCGGTTGGGATACCAGCCAGATCTTTGCCGTGCAGGTGAGTGGCTTAATTCGTCCGCTTGATAATAATGAGTCCTACTGGTTTGAACCCTCGCCCTTAAGATTTGCTACGGCAGGTAGACAGATTGAAACCAATTTACTGACTACCCGTGATGCGATGGAAATCATTCCGGCAGAATACATCCCCGAAACGTCTATTCAAATTGGCTGGCGTATCGCCCCTGACACGACTGCATTACCCTTCACACAGGTGGAACATGCTGCAACACAGATCGAAGCCTACGCCATCGGCTTAAATGATGTATTTTTAACAGATGAAGATGCCAATACCAGTTATTTATATACAACCAACCTGATTGAACTTCTCGATAACTATGATGAGCAAATCGTTTTTCTGAATATTCCTTTTGGATTATTGCTAATCCAGCTATCAGCGCTAATTCTCTTTTTCTTGATGCTGATAGCAGCCCTGGTTCGACGCGGTGAGCGTCGCGAAATCGCGATGTTCCAGAGTAGAGGCGCAACCGATGCACAGATTGTTGCCGCCCGTAGCATTGAATCCTTTGTCATCTGCCTATCAGCGACAGTGTTAGCACCATTTTTAGCGCAACTTATGCTGCAATGGTTCATTCCCTTACTCACAGGCATTGAGCAAGTCCCCTTAGAACTCAATTCACAGGTTTTCCTCTTTGCTGGAATTGCATCGCTGGTAGCATTCATCGCACTGACATTGACACTTTTCCCCGTGATGCGTCAACCGCTTGTGTCAGCCGGAGGGGTAGGTACACGAAGTGGCTCACAAACATGGTGGCAACGCTACTACCTTGATGTGATTTTGCTGATTATCGGTGTTGTAGCACTCTATCAACTGACACAATCGCAATCGCTCGTCGCTGATACGGCAACCGAAAGTTTAGAAGTTGACCCGCTTCTATTAATTGCCCCGACACTCCTATTTGTCGCATTTAGTAGCGTCCTGTTGCGCTTTTTCCCGGTTACCATGAGTATGATTGCCCGCTATTTTTCCAATAGTCGCGGCTTGGAAGGGGCAATTGCAAGCTGGCAGGTGAGCCGTGAACCCCTTCACTACGGACGCATCGCCTTTTTACTGGCACTTGCCATCGGGATTGGATGGTTCGCAGTCAGCTATCAGGCAACCTTGCTTGGCAATCAATCCGATCAGGCGAGTTATCTGGTGGGCGGTGATTTACGCATCATCTACAGCAACTCTGACTCATCGGATGTCCCTGAGAGCATGAACCGTATCGCGAATTTGCCGGATGTTCAAGCCAGCACAGAAGTTACCCGTGTCGAACTGGCAAGTGTGGTTACGACGACAGGCGCGGGCAGACGTACCCGTCAGGCAGGTGATTTACTCATTGTAGACATCGAATCACTGGAAGACGTGGTGGACTGGCGCAGAGATTTAGGCGATTTATCGTTGCCGGAGATTGGCTTTGAGACAAATATAGACATCGGTATCCCTATTCCTGATGGAACACAACGCATCGGGTTATGGGTGCAAACCCTGTCGGATGCGAATATTCAATTCACACAATTCACCAATGAAATGAATCCCTATCCACTGCCGCTTCTTGTTGATAATGTACTTTCTCTGCGCTTTCAGAATGATGCGGGGAACTGGTTAACGGCTGTTGCTGTCGCTGATGCACAACCTGTTCAAGATCGTCTGGATGAATTGTATGCTGATTTAGAAGATGGACAATTTCTATGGCAAGCGCAGGATAGCGATGATGATGGTTTGTTTGACTTCGTTCCGCGCTATGATTGGGAAAATGATGGTTGGGTCTATTTTGAAGTAGACCTGTCAGAGCTTGAAAACCCTGCGAATTTATTTGCGCTGGATGTGTTCATCACGTCGAATAATTTCTTCTCCCGGCTTGAAATGTCCCTCGGTGAACTTCAATTCGTGGCTGAGGACGGTACAATCATTGCTTCACAATCTTTCGAAGGACTCGATACAGGCGTGTTACAGGGGCAGAATTCCACTGCGCCCGATACATTTGAATCGTTCGAAAGTCCTGATACCCGATTCGGGGAGACAATCATTCGCGGTTTATGGAGTACCCGGGCTGGCTTCAATGCGCCTATTACTCTGTTTGCTTTGCTGATTAACTACCCTGAATATGCCACTGTGGATACCAATGCACTTGCTGACAACGAATCGACAGAAGAAGAAATCGCTGTAACCGGGATGCCTGTGCTAGTAAGTTCAAGTATCGCCGAAATTAACGAATTAACACTCGACCAGCGTTTTAATCTCGTCGTGAACAATGTATCGCCCTGGTTTGCAGTAGATCGCATTGTTGATTTTTACCCGACACTGTTTCAGGAACGTCCATATATCGTCGTGGATGAGTCGCTCTACAATTACACGATGCAACGTGCTATCGGACAGCCCGCAGTGCCCGGCGAACTCTGGATTCGCCTGAATCCCGGTGTGGATGAAGCAGAATTTCTGTCAAATTTACGCCTTTCCGATGATGCCGCTCTCTTCGCAGACATAATCAGCCTTGAAGAAACCATCCGCGCAGGCGAAACCGATGTGTTGTCGCTGGGGGTTATCGGCTTACTGTTCATCTCATTTGTTGTTGGATTAGCTCTGAGTATCGTTAGTCTGATGACCTATATCACACTGACTGTGCAATCGCGTATGTCCGAATTTGCTGTTCTGCGCGCATTAGGTTTGACCACTACCCGCATGATTCTCAGCATTTTCATCGAGCAAATCCTGGTGCTGATTGCCTCAATCATCCTCGGAGCAGTAATCGGTCAATTCCTGACATTACAGGTCTTACCACCACTCGCTCTGAGTGCCGCCGGAGGAACAGTCACACCACCATTTACACTCATCGTTGATTTTATGGCAATAGCTCAATATCTGCTGATTATTATTGGCGTCTTAGCGGTCGTTTTATTCATAAGCGCTATTGCTGTCCGGCGTGCAGCTTCGGCTGAGGCGCTGCGCCTGACGGAGGAATAACACTATGTTTCGATTGATTTTCTTACGCATCATACGCGAACGTCGCCTGATGGCAGTTTTGCTCCTGAGCATGTGCCTGGTGACTGCGTTTCTCGCGCTCGGACCCTTATATTTACAGGCGTTATCCGTGTCAGATTTCGACGGACGTATAGAAAGCGCCGTAGACCAGACATTCTCGGTGACAGTTCGTAATGCCGTTCCTTTATCCGGGGATGTTCCGGCGATAGTAGATTCTACTCTGGAAGAATTTGCCGGAGAACAACGTAGCTATGCAACCCTGAGCGGTTTTCAATGTGGTTTTATCTACGATGAAACAGCAATAAATAACATAGGCGGCTCAAGCTATACCATCTCCTGTTACCGACCCTATACCTATGATGATATTGAACGCTATTTCTCATTAACCGACGGACGTTATCCTCAAAACACAGATAGTGACATCATCGAAGCTGTCATGACTGTCGCGACTGCTGAAGAAGGAGAATACGCTATCGGGCATCGCTTCATCATGGGAGGCGATCCCAACGACGCAATCACATTTGAAATTGTCGGTCTGATTGAACCACTTCTCGCAGCGAACTCGCCATTTTTCATTCAACAGACCATGCCATTCCTGACAGAGACTTACTATACAGAAACCGATGTTCGTGGTGATGTGTCCTTTGCTGTAACCGGCGAAGCCTTTGCAAATCAAGTGTTGTCGGTTGCGGAGGATGAGACCTATGTTCGTCAGTTTGAAGTACAACGCGAACCATTAAGTGCCTTTACTGCAAATGATATAGAGGCACGCCTGACCCGGCTTGGCGAAGCATTGCGCCAGATTCACCCTGATGTCAATGTATCAACCGCATTTACCCGCCTGATAGATGATTATCAACGTGGTATCGAAGGCGCACAGGGACCTGTGATAATTTTATCATTCCTTGTGCTGGTACTGATGCTCTACAACATCGTGGCGACATCCTCACTCATTCTCGAACAACAGAGCGAAGAATGGTCAATGATGGCAAGTCGGGGCGCAGGTCACTTCCAATTGCTCTATGTGCAATTCCTGACAGCCCTCATGCTGGCAATCATTGCGGCACTGATTGGACCCTTTATCGCGTACCTCATCATGATGATTCTGGCGACAGTAGGACCCTACGCCGCTATCATTGATGTCTCCAAAATCGGAGCAATACCACAAATCTCCTTCATGTTGAGTATGATAGCCGCCGCGATTATCGTCCTTGCGCTGACTATTCCGGCATGGTCATTTGCCTCAAAGAGCCTCAATCAACTTAAATCGAGTATGGCACGCGCCCCGGAATCGCCTGTCTGGGCACGATATTTTCTGGACATTATCATTCTTGTTGCAGGGATAGCCTTTCTCGCCCGTTTACTGTCGCTTTCAACCGATGAAAATCTGCTGACAGTATTCCTGAATCCTGATTTACTGATTGATTTACTTGCGGATACCGTGTCATCCGGTCTGTTTTCGGATGCCTTTAATCTAGCCGGTCCCGTGCTAATTCTTCTCGGTGCGTCAATGCTCTGGTTACGCATTTTTCCGCTCGTTGTCCGTCTTATCGGAGCATTATTTGCGGGCGGTGATGGCTTGACTGTCCGGCTTGCTTTCTGGAATGTTGAACGCGACCCTGCACATTACGCTCAACTGGTTTTGCTCTTAATCGGGACACTGGCTCTCGGGACATCATCTCTGGCACTCTCCCGCACCAGAGAAGTGGGTGGATGGACGGCTGCTTATGCGGAAGTCGGCGCAGATGCGACAGTTTTTGTAGAGGCAAATCGTTATGATCACACGATGGACTGGACGAGCCTTCCCGATGTCGAAAATGCCATCCCGCTGATGCGCTACCGTACCGATGTGAATGGCAATAGCGCTATCATTGGACTGGATATTGATGCGGTCGATGCCGATATTTTTTCAGATGCTACCGAACCATTTAGACTTTTGTCGCTAGCCGAAACAGATTTTGCTCTGGCAGGATTAGAATTGCCGCTTGATACAGTTACGCTTCAGATGGATATTTACGCCGGAGTGCCGGAAGATGAAGGGATCATCGACACACGCTTGAATGTGATTCTGGAAGATATAGCAGGGCAGACTGTTCGTGTTCCGATGACATCTGACCAGTCAACAGTATCCGGCGAATTTTTCACCTATGAAACGGAATCACTGGACTTCGGCACACAACCCTATCGGCTCATAGGCTTCGATCTATTGAGCGAACATGACACAGTCGGTGAATTTCGGCACACGATTTATCTTGATAATCTGGTCGTAGTAACAGCATCCGGCGAAGCAATCCCTGTCAATGGTTTCGAGCCGGATACCTATGATAAATGGAATTGGAGTGCAGTATCGCGGCGTGGACAGGCACTCAATACAACAGCTTTCACCAGTGTAGAAGACATCGTGTCCGAAGGAACACATAGCTTGCGTGTTGTGCATCGCATGGAAGTTTTTGAACGGAATGCAGTCCGCCCTGCGACCATGCAGTATAACGATGTCAATCTACCGCCGATTCCGGTTGTTGTCTCGCAGAGTTTCGCTAATTCTGCGGGGAATGCCAGTCGCTTCCGTCGTCCACTTGAAATAGGCGATAGTTTATCAGCGAATATAAACCTCGCCACAATTTACGGGGCAGATTCAGATGCCGAATTTACATATCATGTTGTCGGTATTGTCGCGAATGATTATCCAATGTTCAGGAACGATGAACGCCTTATTTTTGTAGACTACAATTTACTGCGCTATCGACTCAATAGTTATCCCTTTGCTGCTCAGCGTGCAGATCAGGTTTATGACTACAACACGCTCCTATTTGCATTGAATGACTCAGAGCCATCGGATGCTTTCATAGACGCCGCGCAAACCATTGATGGCTTCGTTTCAGCCGATTACGCATGGGTACAATTTAGTGCTATCCAGCGTGACCCGCTTTCAAACGCCGTGACAGGTATGTTGTTTGCTGGATTCTGGGTTTCGCTTTTCCTCAGCTTGCTCGATTTTGCTTTCTACATGGCAATTACCATCCGTCGTCGTGCTTTATCCTTCGCGACACTGCAAGCGATTGGCTGGAATGAGAACAATTTGCTTAACTTGCTTCTGGTGGAACAGCTCATTTTCATCAGTCCGGCGCTCATCATCGGCATCTTCTTTGGAATGCTCTTAGCGACCATCATCCTGCCGTTCTTAGCATTAATTGGTTCGTTACAACTCCAGATACCAATCGTCTCTATCTTGCTGATGCTTGTTGTTCTGGCACTGTCTTTTGTTGTAATTCTACGCATCGCTGCTTTCACATTGCGGCGCCTCAGTCTTAATCAGGTCATGCGCTTTGGAGAATAAACACATGTCATTTATTGAATGCGATAACCTCGTAAAAATCTATAAAATTGCTGAATTAGAAGTCGTTGCTTTACAGGGACTCGACCTCGCCATTGATTCAGGAGAGATGATTGCTCTAATTGGACCCTCGGGTTCAGGTAAATCCACGCTGATGAATGTTCTCGGTGGATTGGATATCCCTTCTGCGGGAAAAGTCAAAGTCGGAGAATACGACTTGCTGGAACTCAATCGACGCCAGCAAACAATTTATCGTCGCAATGCGGTTGGATTTGTCTGGCAGCAAACAGCACGCAACCTATTGCCGTATTTGAGTGCCCGAGAAAATGTCGAAATGCCAATGGCGTTCAAAGGACTTTCTTCCTCTGAGCGAAAAGGCCGTGCAGAAGAATTATTGGACGCAGTTGGTTTATCAGATCGCCTCAATAATCGCCCCTCGCAATTATCCGGTGGCGAACAACAACGGGCTGCATTAGCTGTCGCAATGGCGAACGAACCGCAACTTCTGCTTGCCGATGAACCCACAGGCGAAGTTGATAGCGAATCTGCTAATCAAATTTTCGATACCATGCACACACTTAACGACCAGTTCGGTGTCACCATCGTCATCGTAACCCACGATCATGCTGTTGCGGGTCGTGTTAATCGCGTTGTTGGGATGCGTGACGGACGCGCCAGTACAGAGGTGTTACGTCGTGCAGGGTCAGATGGGGTCGAACTCACAGAAGAAGAATTCGCTGTCCTCGATAGAACCGGACGTTTACAACTACCACAGGGCTATATGGATGTCCTTGAAATGGAAAAACGGGTGATTTTACGCTTGCACGATGACCATATCGGAATTTACCCTGACACACAGAAAACGGAGGCTTAACGATGAGCAATCAGGCAATTATCAGTGTTAAAAATTTGCACAAAATTTATCATACAGGCAGTGAAGATGTCCACGCAGTCAACGATGTCACCCTGCAAATTTACCCTGGAAAACTGACCGCCATCGTCGGACGTTCCGGCGCAGGAAAAACAACCCTGCTTAATCTCATCAGTGGATTGGATACCCCGTCAGAGGGCACAGTCATTCTTGATGGTCAGGATGTTTTTCAATTGGGTGAGGAACAACGAATTAAGATGCGCCGTTCAAAAGTGGGCTTTATTTTCCAGAATTTCGGCTTATTGCCCTTACTCTCTGCGAAAGAAAATGTTGGTGTTCCCCTTCGAATGCAGAAAATTTCATCCCGTGAGCGTGAAGAACGTGTCATGGAGGCATTAGAATGGGTCGGATTAGCAAAACGTGTTCATCATCGACCCTACGAACTCAGCGGGGGTGAGCAACAACGTGTCGCAATTGCCCGTGCTCTAGCCTCCCGCCCTGCAATTTTGCTGGCAGATGAACCAACAGGGCAGTTGGATAGTCAAACAGGCAAAAGGGTCATAGATACCATGCGCGACCTCACAGAAAAATTAGGCATCACACTTGTGATAGTCACACACGACCCGCTTGTTATGTCCTCTGCCGATGTCATTCACGAAATGCTGGACGGCAAACTCATCGAAACCCGCACACCACAACCTGCCCGGTAAGTTACTGAAAATCTTTAGGCATCGTAGCGGCACACCGCCGGTGTGCCACTACATCAGATGAGATTCTCTGGCTAAAAACTTTCGATTGGTGAAGTCCCTTCTCCCAACGAGGGACGAGTTGTCGGGAGAGGGGATTTAAGGCTTGTCCGCTACTAAAATACCCATTTGTGTAGGGATACGATGCATCGTGTCCGAAAAATGTCAACAAAAAAGACAGTTTGCCACAATTTGAACTCTTAAGAGCTATCGTAAGCCCCTCGCCCTGAGGGAGAGGGGTTTGGGGTGAGGGTCAAAAGTACATGAAGAATCCTCAAAATCCTTCATACAGTACCGGACAACGCTATTTAGGGGGCGAGGGCAGATTTTTCTCACTACCCGATGTGACTCCGATACTCCCCATCCACAGGTACATCCTCTATCTTATAGACATATTCAATAGCCTGCTCAATAAACAGGGCTTCACGGACAGCTTCGAGTCCTGTAACTAATTTTTTGGGCTTTCGCTCCCCTTTTTTGAGATAATAAACATCATAAGCATAGGTAGCAGCCGTGCTATCCCGGTTATATACAACAATTCTACGCTTGCAATACACCTGTTCAATTATGCGACGGTCAATGTTCTTATTCAGAAATCTGAAGAACACATTATGATAGATTTTTAGATTTTTACTTCGTATTTGAACCGTTATTGTGTCGAGACGTTGCACTAACATAATGGTGAAATGCAATACGATGGCATGAAATGGGAGCATAACACAGGATATTTGTAACCAGCGTAACCACAATGGATCATCAAATGTTGTGGCAACAAAATATGCAAAGCACCAGGTTGGAAGGTTTATCAGCACGATTAAGAGCATAATCCACCGTCTGCCACCGGAAGTATGAGGCTCATAGTAAAGCTCAATACCACCGCTTAAGCTGCGTCTGATAAATTTTTTCCTGTGTTTGCGCTTCACTTTTCTTTTGCGCTTGTCTTGTGTTTCTATTTGCCCGGTTGAGGATTCTTCCCACCTGACAGGCTCATGACCTGCATAATGTACCGTTGCACAGCGCTCACACATCATAACTTCAACGTCATTTTGAAGTGCTTGCTCCGGTAATTTTTCCCCGCATTTCTTACAGCGCGTGAGTTCCATTTTATCCAAACTGACTCCGGTACTCCTCATCCACACCCATATCTTGTATCCGGTAGAGCTTTTCAATCTGTTGTTCAATAAAAACCGCTTTATTCAGTGAATCCAGTCCCTTGATGAGTTCGTAATCGTCGCCGCCTTTTTTGATGTAATGCACATCAAAAACGTATACAGGGTCATCATTGCTGGTATAGGCAACACGCCGACGACAGTAAACCTGCTCAATTGCCCGTCTATCCACCGTTGTATTGCCCATGCCAAACATCGGTATCGGCGCATGAACAGTTTCGATACTTCCCCCACGAATGCGAATCGCTGTTTTATTCATGAATCCTGCCAGCACATAATACGCTATCCCCAGCCCGACGGCATAGAAGGGTATCATGAAACAGAAAACCATTACGCCCGGTTCATCGCCGCCATCCGCAAAAAACATCATGAATGTGAAAAAGAAAATGAACGCATTCCAGATAAGCGCAAAAAATAGCAATCCGGTATGTTGCTTGCCCAGCCAGCGATAATTAATCTCGATACCATCCGCCATTCTGCTCAGTTTGAACTTATCCGGCTTCTCACGTTTTAATTTTTCACGCTTCGGTTTTTCAGGATACTGCATCGGCTGCTGATTTCTGTAATGAACAGTATTGCAGAACTGGCAAACAACTATATCATCATTACTGGCAAGTTGTTCATCGGGAAGGGGAGCATGACAGTGTTTACATTCGAGCACATTCAACATAATAAATCCTCGTACAACAGATAATTACACCTTGATTGTACTTGAAGTTACCATCTGTGCTGCCTTAATTCTGCTGTGATCGTACCTTGTTTGACCTTTGTTTGAAGGAAAATCTGTAAGGGTGGGCTAGAGTCCACCCTGAATTCTGTGGTGATTGTAGTGATACCGGATAGCGAGGAGCAATAAGCAAGATTAAAAACTGATAACTGACGACTCACAACTCTCAACGACCTACGGAATATACATACTCACAAAATCAGCCGAATCAACCCACACACCATTCGCAATCATCTCGAAATGAGCATGAGCGCTACTACTACGTCCGGTACTCCCGACCAATCCAAGCACCTGACCTTCGCTGATCTCCTGCCCCTGTGTTACATACACCACCGACATATGGGCATAGCCCGAATAAATCCCGCGCCCGTGATCAATTAGCACATAATTCCCGCGAATATCCAACCGACCTGCAAAGGCAACCCGCCCATTTGCTGTGGATAAAAGAGGTGTGCCTGTCGCTGCATTAAAATCCCATCCGGTATGAACAGTCTGCAATTCTTCATTGAAAATACGCGCCGCGCCAAAAGGGGAGGTTAATTCAGCATTTGCTGATGGTGCAATAAAGCTGTTTTCTCCCCAGTAGGCTTCGTCTGTTACCTGATCCGCAATCCCGAAAATTGTCTCGAATTCTGCCGCTTCGACTTCCGGTTGAATCAAACGCATTGTTTCATCATCCGGTACAAGATTCACTGGCTGACTGATAAATCCGCCCGTAATGATATTAAATCGTGTGAGCAATATCTGCGGCTCATCCTGATTTTCGAGTTCTACTGTCACAGTCATATCCGTCTGGCGAATTGTCTGGTTCATATCTGCGGCAATAATTGCCCACCAGCCCTCACGACCCTCTAACTGGAAAAACTCAACCGTATTAATCGAAAAAGCAGCACTCGCCCCGGCGATGCCCTCGCCACGCAAACCGAGCAATCCCGCCCGACCCTGTCGCAAATTGGTGAAATACACATCCAGCACCACACCATCACCCTCAACAGAGTAATTTGGCTCCGGGATAGTGAATTCTTCGGGATTATCAGTTGCTTCGGGAGTCGTTTCCTGCGCCGTGACAACCACAGCACATAGCAAAATCAAAATGGAGAATAAAAATGCTTTTTTCATAACATATCCGGGGATTATATTCTGTTCGGGATCATTTGTGTGCTCCCGAATAAACCAAACACAATTGTAGGGATGGCATCTATGCCATCCGAAGCTCTTGAAATTAGGGCAATGGGTTTAACTTGAACCTGTTGGGCTTTGAAGAAGCCCCTCGCCCTGCTGCGAATAGCCCGCGAAGCGTGGGAGAGGGGTTTGGGGTGAGGGTCAAATTGCATATTGTTGCGCCATGCCCTTAAATACAACCGGGAGGGGGTTACCCCTGCACCAGTTGACGTTTACGCTTATCTTCTTTCAAACGAACTTCGGTATTCAAAATCCGTTTACGAATTCGCAAATTCTTCGGAGTCACTTCCAGCAATTCATCGCCAGCGAGATATTCCAGATAATCATCCAGGCTCATATTGCGCGGCGGAACAAGTGATGCAGAGACTTCTTTCGGTTTCGCACGGAAATTATCCAGGTGTTTTGCTTTGGTAATATTCAGAGGCAAATCTTCTGTACGTGCATTCTCACCGATAACCATGCCTTCATAGACATCTGTGCCCGGTGGAATGAAAAATTCACCGCGTGCCTGGGCATTCACAATCGAATAGGTTGTCGCCATACCCTGTTCCATCGAAACCAGACTACCAAAGCGTCGCCCTGGAACTTCACCGGAAATCGGCTCATAGCCACTGAAAATGCTATGCATCTGACCCATACCGGAGGTTGCACGCATGAAATAAGCACGGAAACCGAGCAAACCGCGTGTCGGAACAACATATTCAACATAGGTTGTGCCGTGTTCACTACGCATATTGGTCATCTGAGCGCGACGTTCGCCCATCATTTCCATAATTGTACCGACATAATCATCGGCTACTTCGATGTGAACTTCTTCAACCGGTTCGAGCATTTTTCCGGTGTCTTCGTCTTCAACATAGATAACTTCCGGTTTGCTGACCTCAAATTCATAACCTTCACGGCGCATCGTTTCAATCAGGATACCGAGATGTAACTCACCGCGACCACTGACAACAAAACGGTCAGGAGAGTCGCCATCTTCTACACGCAAAGCAACATTACTACGAATTTCTTGGAAGAGACGCGCACGCAATTTACGGGAGGTGTTCATGCCACTTTCAGCATCCTGCCCTGCAAATGGTGAAGTATTCACACCGAATGTCATCCGAACGGTGGGTTCTTCCACTTTGATGCCCGGTAGACCGTCTTCAACATCGGGATGAGCAATCGTGTCACTGATTTCCAGAGGATCAAAGCCACCGATAGCAACAATGTCACCTGCGCTGGCTTCTTCAACTTCGGTTTTTTCAAGGTTATGGAATTGGAATAGATAATCCAACCGACCCCGTACACGCTTACCATCGGTTGTGATGCGAACCAGACTCATACCCTGTGTAATCGTGCCGGATACCAGACGACCCACACCAATCTGACCCTTATAGCGGTCATATTCGAGTGTAGTGACAAGTAACTTTGCCGGAGCATCCATTTCGACTGTTGGCGGTGGCACTTCATCGACAATCACCTGAAACAACGGATCGAGATTGTCTGCTAGAGTGTCGGCACTATCACCTGCAACACCATGTAAGCCAATTGCATAAGCGACAGGGAAATCTGCCTGTTCGTCATTTGCACCGAGTTCAATGAACAGGTCAAATGTCTCATTCAGCACTTCTTCAATACGGGCGTTCTGACGGTCTACTTTGTTGATAACCACGATGATACGCAAACCCAGTTCAAGCGCTTTACGTAGCACAAAACGGGTTTGAGGCATCGGACCTTCAACTGAGTCAACGAGCAATAACGCGCCATCAACCATGTTAAGAACACGTTCCACTTCACCACCGAAATCGGCATGTCCGGGTGTGTCCACGATGTTAATTTTGGTATCCTGCCATGTTACCGCAGTATTTTTGGAGAGAATCGTGATACCACGCTCTTTTTCGAGTGCGTTGGAATCCAGTACACGTTCCTCGACGGCAGCCCCTTCACGGAATACGTTTGTCTGTTTTAACATGCCATCCACGAGTGTTGTTTTTCCGTGGTCAACATGCGCGATAATTGCGATATTGCGAATATCGTTGCGAGTTTCGGTCACGTTTATCAGTGTCCTCTTTAGCTATTCAATGCGGCGTAATTGTATCAGACCTTGATTAAATTGAGTCGTAAGGTCTTAGTAAGAAAATATAATATTTGAAGAATGTATTTGAAGTTACATGTAATTATGACACGGTCAGGTCAGAAAGTGGAGAGCTAATTTTGCTGATATTGATTGCGTAAAATCCCGAAAACTCTTAAATTTAAGATGAATTGTAATTTTCAGGGGAAATTATGCTCAAACGATTAGCACTTCTCACCCTAATTTTGTTCATTGCCGCAATCAGTATCCGCGCTCAAGCCATAAGCTATGAAAATCCAATTGCCTATATTGGACGCGACGGCAATGTCTATCTTACTGATTTAACAGATACCGTCGCAATCACAGACGATGCCTACCGCACAGAGACCAATTCTTTATCCTATACCCGCCCGACCTGGTCTCATGACGGGCAAATATTAGCTTACGCCAGCATACAAATGACCTCCCCTGCGACATCTCACTATGATTTTTATATCATGCACTCCGGCGAAGCACCCCGGCTAGTCCAATTGCCCGAAAATATCTCTATTGCTGATACAAAATTTGCTATATCACCCGATGCTCATTACCTGGTTTTTATGGGGTCTGATGATGAAAATGGCGGTGTATTTATCGTGAATCTTCAAGATGCAACAGTAACACACATTTTTGATGATGTATTGTCTGGAGTCGGTGGACCCTCTTTAGATGACCCTGCTGTAGGAATTACCCGGCGTATCCGCGACTTTGATTATACATTAGGGCAACGATCACTCATATGGAGCGAGACAGGCTTTCTATATCTATCGAATGGTTTGTACTTATTTTCTACAGATGGAACAGTACTCTGGGAATCGGAATACTTAACCAATTTCTTGATTTCCCCCGACGGAAGTCATGCTGTTTCAGAATCATTCGCAACAGCCGGATGGGTAGATATTGACCTGCTAACGGGGGAAACGAATCCGCTAAACTTGCCTGAAAACGCCCTTCCTCTCGGTTGGATTGGTGACCAGCTTTACTATCGAACACAATCCAACACAATCTCCGTGCAAACTGACGAAAATTTTACAGATGGTGTCGCACTCTTTGGTTATGATTGGGGATATTTCTCTGTGACAACCTCACAAAATACAATTCTTGCCTATTCACCGGATGCGGATGATACGCCGATTATAGACATTCAGGGCTACGACATTGCTACAATTTCAGGCGTTGAAGATACAACCATGCTGGTTCGCTATGTAACTTCGAATGTCCCGGCTGTTTTGAGCTTATACGAAGGCACGTCCCCCGATGAACTTTCAGATTCACTCGCCCGTGAGATGAATATTGTTGTCCGAATTGCCTATAAAGGGTCAGGCATCAATGCCTACCGATACACTACCATCCCCGGCAATCAATCTACCATTTCGAATGGAGAATTTTCTGTTAATCCATGATGAAGAGCTAACAGTCATCTAACTTGAAAATAGAATCACATAAGCTCCCTTTCTCCATAGCATGCGACCCGGGAGCGAGGAACGAGCGTGAATGGGGAAAGGGCGGGGGGATAGGGGTTGAAAAACTATTAAACGCCATTTTAATTGCTTGTGATGAACGCAGTTCATGGACAACTTTGTGGTTCAAAAATTTGACTTCTTCTACCCGTCACTTCTTCTTGATATTGCTCCCGCGTTTAATCGCACTATCACCGAATTTCTGTTTCAGGTCGTCGAGTGTACTCTGTAATTGACGGCTTTTTTTATCTGTTTCACTCTCAAACATCGACAATTGCTGCACACTATCCTCAAGATTACTCACGCCCACTCCAATGAGTCGCACAGGTTTGCCTTTTATCCAGTTGGCATCGAATAAACGCAATGCCTCACGCACAATCACAACATCGTCTTGAGTAGGATGTGGCAGAGTCATCTGTCTGCTTAAAGTTGTAAAATCCGACCAGCGCAATTTGATATAAATTGTTCGCCCGCCCAGTTTATTTTTCCGCAATCGTCGCCCGACATTTTCCCCTAAATTTCGCAACACCCGTCGCAATTCATCGCCATTCCGAACATCCCGCGTAAAGGTCGTCTCATTGCTAATTGATTTTGCTTCCTGTTCGGGTTCAACCGGACGATTATCTATCCCCCTGGCGCGTCGCCACATATCGTAGCCATTTTTGCCAAAGTGATGAATCATGAATTGCTCTTTCTGATGAGCAATATCCCCGATAGTCTCGATATTCAGCGCATACATACTTTCTGCTGTTTTAGGACCCACGCCCCATAATTCACGAATCGGTAAAGGCGCGAGATATTGTGCTTCCTGACCCTCCGGTACAACTTCGATAGCCTGCGGTGGTCTTCCATCCTTTTTACGTGCTTTACCCATATTATTCGCGATTTTGGCGACTAATTTGTTACTAGCAACCCCGAGCGAACAGGGTAAATTGAGTTCATTTCGGATAGTCAGTTGGAGTTGTCGTGCAATCTCTTCACCGCTTCCTTTGATTCCGGTCACATCGAGAAATGCCTCATCAATCGACAACTGCTCAACCATCGGTGTCAAGTCATGCAAAATCGCCATAACCTTCTGCGACCATTCCCCATAAACACTGTGACGTGATGACACAACAATCAAATCAGGGCAGAGTCGTAATGCCTCACTCATCGGCATCGCCGACCGCACACCAAAAAGTCGGGCGGGGTAGGAGCAGGATGCAACCACGCCACGTCTATCCGCAGCACCACCGACAGCAAATGCTTTTCCGATTAATTCAGGATTGGATTGTTCCTCAACCGCACAATAAAAGGCATCGAGGTCAAAATGGAGAATAATTCGCGCCATGATTCAAGTCCACTACTCATCTAATATCATCATAGCTCAAATGTTCAAAAATCACAATTCAGGGTAAACGCTTTTTGATGATGTTATCTTCAACTTCTTTGATATTTTGTTCCTGCCCTTGCCAGAAAAATGAACTAATAAACCAATAGACACCTAACAGCCATCCTGTACCAAAGAATATGATTGACATAATGTAAATGTGCCAGCTACTTGATGTTTCACCAATATGATGAGTTTCAGGCTCAGAGGCTAAATATTCGATGATTATCGACCCGTTTTCTTCCCATTCCTCATAAATACTTCCTGCTACAATTTGAGATCCACTTAATTCCGTATTTTGCCCATCAGAATTCAGAACTTCATATGTGTAATGAACTTCTAAGCAGGACATACAACCCGGTCTATAATCAGTAGCTTGCGAAGAACTAATTTCCCCGATAGTGACAATACCATTATTTAAGTATGGCAGGTCGACTACAAAACTCCATATCATAAGAGATAGCAAAATTGTTCCGCAAATAAGGCAGATTAAACCGATATATTTAAGAATTGGAGAGGGAATTTTAGAACCCTGAATATCCCGCTTCTTCTTTTTCTCAGACATGCCGTTTTCACTAAAAACTGACAACTGATAACTAAAAACTCCCTACCATTCCCGTCCATCAAAAAGACGTTTCGACCGGATTTGCTTTTCTAACTCTTGCCGGATAGCTTCCAGCGTGCTTTTCCTGTTTTGCAAATTCAATCCCGCTTGCATCACCTGCCACAGCGTATAACCAATTGTTAGAAAAATTGTCAACCAGCGCAACCCACGCCCGGATCGCTTGCTGAATCGCGCCATAAATGCACTGAGAAACCAGCCATCGAAAATTGTCGTAAAACTCAATACAGCCCGTTCCAGATGTTTCAACTGTTGAGCTTCGGCGTCAAGCAATCCATCGCTTACCCGTTGATAGAGTGCTTCCATCACATCGGCAACATCGGAAGTGTAGTCATTCAATTTTTCGCCATCGAAACGCACGTCTGCCAGTAACCCGTAATGGTCGCTAAAAGTATGAGCCGTTCCTCCGCTTAATGTTTGGTTGAGCGTCAACTCAACTGTTTGCACCCCGATATTCCGCACCAGCACATAATCCAGACACTGATTATCCGATGTGACATACGGATTGTCCCTGGAATAAGTAGTGAGATGTGCTTGATTCAGGTGAAAACTGGCATTAACTAACGACCCCGATTGCGTGATAATCCGATAGCCCGCCTGGTCGGGACGGGTATTCAAATCGCCACACAACACAACCGGACTTGCTCCCGACTGACTATCAATGAATCGTGCCGCTTCATATAGATTCGTTTCATTGTAAACAGCATATTCATTGTTATTATCCGGCTCATATTGCGCATGAGTATGACAGTTATACACATCAAGCACCCCATCCGGCGTATCAATCCGCGTCAGACCAATACCTTTTCCGGCGTAATAATCGCCGCGCATGATGTCATCCGGTTTGCCCTGCATCCGAAATTTATAAAATGCCGCATCCATAATCGGAAACTTCGACATCGTCAGCAATCCGCTACCAATCAGTGCAGACGGAAAATAGTGATGATAGCACCATGTATCGACCAGTCCCGCAATCAAATCCTGTCGATTATCCGGCAAATACACTTCCTGAAAACACAAAATATCAGGGTCTATCCGCTTGATTTCATCGCAAATTGCCTCAACACGCTCCGAACGATGCTTTGCATACGGCGCACCCCAGATATTCAAGGTCAAAATCTTCATATTTTATTTCCATAAATGGTAGGGGCACGACGTGTCGTGCCCGAAAACTTATATTCTAAATTCAGAAGGCGTTTTTTACTCCGGCTTCTGATATTTCATCACCACAATCCCGAGCGGCGGCAACGACAGATTCAAGCTCTGTTCAAATCCATGTGCATAGACATCATCACTGTTTACGCCACCGAAATTACCAATATTGCTACCGCCGTAAATCTCTGCATCACTATTGAGCAACTCGCTGTAGTAACCTTTTTGTGGCACACCTAGGCGATAATTCAGGCGTGGAACTGGCGTACAATTCATCACCACGACCACGAAATTTTGCTTATCTTTCGCAAAGCGAACGAAGGAAAAACTGCTATTTTCAGCATCACCACCATCAATCCAGCGGAAACCATCCGGCGTGAAATCGACTTCATACAATGCCGGTTCATCTTTGTACAGATGATTCACATCTTTCACGAATTTATTGAAATTCTGATGCGTTCCCATATCCATCAAATGCCAGTCGAGACTACGGGCTTCACTCCATTCCGTCCATTGAGCAATATCCATACTCATGAAATTGAGTTTTTTGCCCGGGTGCATATACTGATACCCGACAAGCAAACGCAATTGAGCGAATTTTTGCCACCAATCACCGGGCATTTTATTCATCAATGAGCCTTTGCCATGCACAACCTCATCATGAGAGAGCGACAGCACGAAATTTTCATTGAAAGCATAAACCATCGAGAAGGTGAGTTTGTTGTGTTCCCATTTACGGTAAACAGGGTCTTTCTGAAAATATTTGAGGGTGTCATGCATCCAGCCCATATTCCATTTGAATGTGAAACCGAGACCACCGATATAAGTCGGGCGACTAACCATTGCCCAGGCTGTTGATTCTTCTGCAATAGTGATCGCGCCGGGACATTGTTCATGGATAACGACATTCGCTTCTTTGAGGAAGTCTACAGCTTCCAGATTTTCATTGCCGCCATACATATTCGGTATCCACTCGCCATCTTCCCGCGAAAAATTGAGATACACCATCGACGAAACGGCATCGACACGCAATCCATCGATATGATAGTTTTTCAACCAGAATAGCGCATTGGCAATCAAGAAATTTCTGACTTCATTGCGCCCGTAATTGAAAATATAGGTGCCCCAATCAGGATGTTCACCCTGGCGTGCATCCTCGTGAGAATACAGATGCGTTCCATCGAAGAAACTCAGCGCATGACCATCTTTCGGGAAATGTGCCGGAACCCAATCCACAATGACACCGATATTCGCTTGATGACACTGATCGACAAAATACATGAAATCTTCCGGCGTACCAAAACGGCTTGTCGGCGCATAGTACCCCGTCACCTGATAGCCCCATGAGCCATCAAAAGGGTGTTCGGCAACAGGCATCAATTCGATGTGTGTATAACCCATCTCTTTAACATAATTGACCAGTCTATCAGCGAGTTCACGGTAGCTGAGCCATTCATTGCCTTCTTTACGCTGCCAGCTTCCTAAATGCACTTCATAGGTAGACATCGGTTCTTGAAGCATATTTTTCTTTGCGCGGGACGCCATCCAGTCGGAGTCGTTCCAGGTGTAGCTATTAATATCCGCCACAATTGAAGCGGTATTCGGACGACGTTCAGCATAAAATCCATAGGGGTCGATTTTTTCTGCCATGTAGCCCATATGGTGTGACTTGATCTCGTATTTGTATTTCTCTCCGAAACCAAGCCCTGGAATGAATACTTCCCATACACCGCTACCGCCATTAGGGGACATCAGATGCACACGACCATCCCAGTTATTGAAATCGCCAATGACACTGACCCGTTTCGCATTGGGCGCCCAGACAGCAAAATTGATCCCTGTTACACCATCGACGGTACGTTGATGTGCGCCGAGCTTCTTGTAAATCTCCCAGTTACGACCCTCTGCATGGAGATAAAGGTCGAATTCGGAGAGAAAGAGCGGATACGCATACGGGTCTTTGAAGGTATATTCATTTTTTTCGTGTGTGATTTCAGTCAAACTATAGACCAGCTTATCAACTGTGCCGGATAAAGATGCTTCAAACAGTCCGGCATCGTCAATTTTTGTCATTTCGATTTTGTCTACTTTGGATTTGCGTTCATCGAGCAGATAGAGTTCCTTTGCAGTAGGGCGAAATGCTCTGACAACCATCTTGCGGGGACTGATTTGTTGTGCTCCCAGAATATCACGGGGTGAGCCATGATCGGCATGAACGAGTGCTGCAATCGCATCGGGATGTAATTTTTCAACCATTTTCGTATCCTAACTATACAACTGCTTCATCAAATGTGACGCCATTATAACGAAGCACTATCATCTTCGCACCACATAGACTGATTGCCGCTGAGTTAGTGTTATGTTTAGAAAATTTGCCTGTTAAACAGGAGATAACAGGGGAATAATCCCTCAAAAATGGCGAATTGCGTTCATTTTCCGTTAGAAAGGTTAGACAGGCATCAGGTGCAATTATCCCCTGTCACGGTCTGTGATTGTAAAAGTGCTTGCATAGAGCATAGCACAGTATCGCCCTGTGATGTCGTTCATATGACCGTTGATAGTAACGGTTATTGTCCGGGAAAATGAGTGACCGGAATTGAAAATAATAGGGGTCATTTGTGCGGGTATAAATCCGGTGGACGGAAATCACACGATTGTTGTGTAGGGACAACGCCCGCGTTGTCCGAAAGTTGGAAAAACAGAGATTGTTATCGTCACTAAATCCCAAATCCGTAAAACCCTATGTCGTATTGTATACCTCTAACCCTATGACGCATGACAAGAATCATGTCCCTACAACAACCATTATAATTTGTAGGGACACGATGTATCGTGTCCGGGAAATTTCAACCAAACGGAATACTTTACTGATTTTTGGTGTTAGAGTCAAAGTGTGATAGAGTATTTCTGTAATATCAAATCTAAACCCTCCGGTGAGTGCTAGAGACACCCGCCGGAGGAAACACACTGACTTGCAGCGTGCCAACGAATTCGATGCTATCAACCTGTTGAGTGCCCGTCAATGCTGTTGTCAGTGAAAGAACATCCGTTAAACTTAATAATGAATCGAAAGGAAGCAAAATATGCGATATGTAGCTTATCTACGGATTAGTTCGGACGAGCAGGTAGGGAATTTTTCACTGGATGCACAGGAAAATGCAATACGACAATGGGTTGCGGGGCAGGATGGCATTCTGGTGGATACCTATATTGACGAGGCACATTCCGGCAGAACAACAGACCGCCCGGCTTTTTTGGAGATGCGTCGTGATGCACGTGATGGTAATTTTGACGCGATTGTTGTCTATAGTTTTGACCGCCTTGCCCGTACTTTTTCAGATGCCCTGGCAATCAAATATCTCCTGCGCCACGAGTATAGACTCAAGGTTTTCTCTGTAACCGAAGCATCAGAAGATAGCGATGGGGAAATGGGCATCATAATAGAAGGCGTTTTGGAAAGTGTTGCTGATTGGTACAGTCAGAACTTATCGAGAGAAACGAGCAGAGGCAAAAAAGAGCGTGCCAGACAGGGCTATCATAACAACCGCGCACCATTTGGCATGGATAAGAATGACGAAGGCATTTTAATACCGCATGAAGAGAATCTCGACGGTCTAAAGATGGCATTTGAGCTATATTCATGCGGTGAGTTCAGTGATAACGATATTGCCCGTGAACTAAACGACGCGGGTTATCGTAGCACGACAGGCAGACGTTTTTCTACTGACACGATAAGAGACCTTCTTCGGAATCGCACCTATCTTGGATATGTGAAATACCAGCCCTATAAAAAGAATCCTGATGGGAGCAGGTCATATGCGGGTGAAATTCAGTGGTTCGATGGCAAACATGATGCGGTCATTTCTGAGGATTTGTTTAACCTCTGCCAGGATATTCGTGCGGAACGTCGCTCGAAAAGAGGAAAATTTAGCCAGGATAAGAAAACATATTTGTTAAGCGATTTAGTCTACTGCGCGGAGTGTATAGAAAAAGCAAGTGATGATTATGCTTATCAATCTTTGGGCAAAATGCGAATAGAAGGAAGTAAAAAGAAAACCTATTTCCGTTGCAGAGCACGGGATTTTGGCTTAGATTGCTCTCAAAAATAGAAGCCCGGGTGATAGATACCTTGAAAAACTTGATACTCCCGGATGATTGGCGCGACAAACTGGTAGCCAATACAGAGAAAATATTAGGTGATAGAGCCTTAGAACAACAAATCACGGATACCAAATCTATCATTGAGCGCATGGACTTTCGCTGGGATGAAGGTTTTTTCCTTGATAAAGAAGAGTTTTTGAAGAAACGCCGGATGTTACAACAGATGCTCATCGGGATAAACTCGACTGCGCCCGGTGAAAGTGAAACAACGCGGGCAATCGAAATCTGGGAAGATTTTGCCGGATATTGGGATAGCCTTGATGATGATAGAGATGTCCAAAAATCGCTGATTCAGTTACTTGTATCCCGGGTGCTGGTGAAAGATAATAATGTTGTCGCAATCATACTGCGCCCCGATTATCGTATTGATTTGTAATAATGAATCAAAAAAAGCCATCAAGTTGATGGCTTTTTTGAAAAACGGGAGCGACGGGATTTGAACCCGCGATCTCCACCTTGACAGGGTGGCATGTTAAACCGCTACACCACGCCCCCATTGAACTATCCGTATCTTATCATCCAGGTTTTTCTGTGTCAAGGTTTGAATCGGCTAAAAAATCAAAGAAATATTAATCCTATAAAACGACAGTCTGTGGTAGTATTCCTTTGGACTATTAAACATCCTGTCTAGTAATATGTCGTCATGACTGTTATTGTATCTACTTAAATTTTTCCGCAGCACCCAATATACCTTATTCCGATTGTATTTCATTACATTTACATACAACTCTTAGTCGTCTATACACACCAGGAGAGACTCAAACTATGAGGTCGTTTTTCAATTTTTTGACGACGATAGCACTGCGCTTCCGTGCAGTCACACTCGTTCTCGTCGTCGTTGTGATGATGCTGGGTGGCGTCGCCACAACCGGATTGCAACAGGAATTGTTGCCACCGATTGAATTTCCGCAGAGCTTCGTGCTCATTCAAGTGTCCGGCATGACCAGTGATGAAGTTCTCAATGTCGTGACCTTACGTGTTGAAGAAGAAGTTGCTGCTGTGCCCGGCGTCGTAAACGTCGAATCACAGACATCCAGTTCACTGGGTACATTCCTCTTCATTAGTACGCAATTCGGTGTTCCACAGGATGAAATCCGCGCAGATATTCAAGCTGCCCTGGATTCCGTCTATTTTCCGGGACGGTCGATTACAGCACCGGAGGGCGAAGATAGCGACGCATTTGCTGCCCGTCTGGTATCTGATCTGACCCCCGAAATCATGATTTACCTCGCACAGAACAATCCTTCCTTCTTATTTCAACTTACATCTGATGTCTGGGAAGATTTATCCGATGAGACCGCACAGGCACTTTTGACCTATCTTGCCTCACAGGATGATACACCGACAGGCGAAGTATCCGCGCTGGAATTGCTGGTAGAAGCTGAAATGGTGCCTCAACTGGAAGCGCTTGATCTGGTTGCCAGCGTCAGCATTGATGGTGGTCAGGCATTACCGGGCGAAGATGCTGCTGGCTTACAAACCGTCGATGCCAGTGAAGTAGGGGAAGCGGAAAGTTTGCTCCTGCAATTATCGCCGGAAGTCTGGGCAATTGTCTCCGGGCGCTTTGATTTAGGGGAACTCAATGCAGAAACTGCTGCATCACTGGCAGGTGAAGTTACTGTCATAGAAACCATTCCTGACCTGCCCGAATCATGGCAACAGGATCATTTCTACAATGCAAGTGATTTGCTGGAAATGACATCCTTCACCAGCACAATGGCAACCGTTTTCAATGATTTTGAAACAACAGGCATAATCAGGGGTCCGCTCGGGACAACCGAAGACCTGACCCCGGAAGCCGTCCAGACTATGCTTGAAATTCAACCATCACTGGCAAATTATTTTGATGGTGAACAACTGGCAGCGATGTCACCGGATGTTCTGGAAATCCTTGAACCCTACGTTGAATTAGATGGTCTCTCACGCGATGACCTTGCAGCATCCATCTTAGCGCGTGACATCACAGGCGAACTGGAACTCCCTGCACCTGAAACACTTCCGGCTGCATGGCGTTTGAACCCGCCGACAATCATTACCTTTAGTTTTGCTGATTTACCACTGGCGACATTCAGTATTTTCAGCGATGAAGCAATCGAAGTCGCTCCAACAGGTGCGGCTGATGATACCGCTACTGACACTACAGGCGACGACACAGGCGATGAAGCTGCTGACCCTGCGGCCGCCTTTGAAATCACTGTGAATCCGGCTTATGCCGATGCGCCGGAAGGACCCGCCTTACCGGAACTGTACTCATTCATGGGTGAACTGTTCCAGTATGAACTCGATACTGCTGATGACCTGCTCAAAATGCAATTCCCCGAAGAACTTGCTGCTTTAATTGGTAGCTCTGACGGGGTTGGTTTCCTGAACTTGCTGCCTCAGTTAAGCCAATTTGGCGCTGCACTTGGTGGTGATACGGGTGGTGACGATGCCGCAGGTGGTTTCGATACTTCATCTATCGCAACACTGTTACCCGCTCTTCAAGAATGCGGTATTGGTTTGCTGGAACTTCAGACTGCCGACGGTATCAACTTTGATCCACTGGCAAATGGTCTGATTACCTGTCTGGATGTCGAAGTGTTTGAATATCTGGCAGAGCAAGACCCGACATTCGGTAGTCGTTTGAGTGCGGATGTTTATGCTTTGCTGTCACCGGAAGTATATGAAGTTGATGGTTTTGCACCGCTTCTGGGTGATACATGGACTGCATTATCCGATCGTCCTGAACTCGCGGACAGTCCTGTCACCAATGCCGATGCTTTACTCGCACTCGGTGAAGGGAGTGCTGCGACAGTCCTCAATACGATTAATGCAGAAGTCACCGGGCAATTTGTCGGCTACGAAGTTCGACTCTTTGATAGCCTCTCCCCGGATGTTATCGCTTATCTGCTGGACAAAGAACCGGATTTCTTTGATGTACTGGAATCCGATGTTTTACTGAAATTCTCACCGGAAACCTTAGCATCCCTCTCAGAAGATGTGATTGCAGGTCTTGATGAAGACATTGCAACTCAGGTTCAGGCAATTGCAAGTGGTGAAGCTGAATCGGCTGCTGCACAGATTGCCAGCCAGTATGCTTCCGATGTTGAACCGGCACGCCCTGATGCTCCTGCTCTCAATCCAGAATGGACTCAAATTGGCGGCTTCTACGGTATTGAACTGAATAATGCCTTTGATGTTATTCGCTACGAAAGTGTTCTCGGGGGTCCTCCGGCTACGTTCATCAATAATCTCTTCCTGTCACCGGGTGGTGCGAACTTCGCTCCGGCACTCTTAGGCAATATGTCACAGGAATCCTTTGATTACTTCGTGGCTGATGATGAAACCTTCATCGCAACATTGTCACCGCGTGCGCTGAATCTGTTACCGGAAGAAATCTTCAATGGTTTGCCGGAAGAAGCGCAGGAACGTGCGGCGGCAGGGGAAGTCTTTGTCCCGAATGCTGCTGTAACCCGCACAAATGGCGCACCGAGTTTGCTGGTCACAATCTATAAAACTGCGGATGCCAATACCGTAACAGCTTTCGCGAATGTTGAAGAAATCGTCAACGCAATTGATGAAAGTAATGACAATATCTCTGTTGCTGTTGCCTTCGAACAATCGACATTCATTGAAGAATCTATCAGTGGTGTGGTTCTCTCCGGTGTGATGGGAGCGTTCTTCGCGATTGTGAACATTCTCGTATTCCTCAGTGGCGATCATTGGGGACGTGGTGGACGTAATATCACAGGTGTGATTATCACCGTACTTTCTGTTGTTCTGCTCATTGGCTTCTATTTCATTCAAGGCGATATTAATGCCATGATTGAAGGTGAAGCAGTGCTGATTACGACTTTGATTCTATTCGGTGTGTTTGCCGGGTTACTTGTTTTACTCTGGCCCGGTGGCTTACCTTTCCCTGCATGGCGTGCAACCCTTGTGATTGCAGTCAGTATCCCGCTTTCGATTATGTCAGCACTCGCTCTGATGCGCTGGTTGCCGGGTATCATGGAAGCATTGCTGGGCGCATATGATGATAATGCCTTTGTCGCGTTCATTTTACGCCTCGCACCGCAGGGACTCACACTGAATATCATGACTCTCTCCGGTTTGACGGTTGCTGTCGGTCGTCTCGTTGATGATTCGATTGTGGTTCTGGAAAATATCTTCCGTCAATTACAATCCGGTGATATGGAAAAACGCGAAGCTGTTCTCTATGCAACCCGTGATGTATCGGTAGCGATTTTCTCCGCAACCAGTATTGCGGTACTCGTGTTCCTGCCACTCGGTCTGACAGGCGGTCTGATTTCAGAATTCTTCCTGCCATTCGGTATCGCAGTGACCTACACACTCCTGTCATCTTTCCTGGTGGCGATTACAGTTGTGCCTGTTCTGACCTACATGCTCATTTCAGTTGACAATGTGCCAGCATCCGAAGAATCATGGATGGAACGCCTCTATGTGCCGATTTTGCGCGGCGCTCTAAGTTCGAATGTAAGCCGCTGGGGTGTGATCATCTTTGCGATTGTGTCTATCGGTTTCAGTGGTTTCCTCTTCTCACAACGTCCGGCTGCGTTCTTGCCAGATTTTGGTGAAGTTCAACTGACAGTGTCTGTTACCATGCCGGAAGGCACGGGCATTATCGAAACCAATGAACGGGTTTTGCTGGTTGAGGACATTGTTCGCGAAACAATCCCGGCAGATGAACTCGAAACACTCAGCACATCTGTTGGTGGTGGCGGTCTCGATTTTGCTGCACTAATCGGCGGCGGTGGTGTGACTGAAAACATCGGTGATATAACCATCAGTATTGCTTCTGTTGACAATGCTGAACAATACGTTCTTGACCTTGAAACTGCCCTGACTGATTTGTTCACAGGTGAGGAAGAAGAATTCGCTGTTTCAGCAGGGTCATTCTCATCCGGTGGCTTCGGTGGCTTTGAACTGGTTGTTTCCGGTGCGCCTCTCGCTGACCTGGATACAGCAGCATTGCAAGCACTGAATGCCGATGTTCTGGCTGCATTGAACGAATTACCGGAACTGGAAAATGCAACCTCGAATCTGCCATCTGCGGATGTAGGGGACGATGCACCTGTCACCTACATCCGCGTTTGTGCCGATGATGGTTGTGCGCCTGCGATTGTTTTCACAGGTGAACTCAACACAGATGATACAATCAACTTCATTGCCGATGCGCTTGAAACACTTGAAACCAATGTCGAATTGCCAGAAGGTGTGACAGTCGGACAGGGCTTCGATAGTGAACTCCAGACCGAAGGTTTCCAGAGTATCTTTGTCGCAATGGGTATTGCATCAGTCATGATCGTTGCGATTCTGATTGTGGTATTCCGTTCGCCTGTTTACTGGTTAGCGGTGTTCTTCAGTGTGATCGTTGCACCTGTTGGTGCGGCAGTAGCACTAACAATGACCAACCGTGTTCTGGGCATTTCGTCACTGATTGGTTTGCTGATGTTGCTCGGTCTGGTTGTGACCAATGCGATTGTGTTGATTGACCGTGTTCGCTCAAATCGTGAGGAACGTGGCATGAATCTTGGCGATGCACTGGTCGAAGCCGGTGGTCGTCGTTTGCGTCCGATTCTGATGACAGCACTGACAACTATCATCGGTCTGATTCCACTTGCGCTTGGATTATCCGAAGGGGCAATCATCGCAGCAGAACTCGGTACAGTGGTCATCGGCGGTATCGTCAGCAGTACGCTGTTGATGCTGATTGTTGTTCCGGCTGCATACTATCTCTTCACCCCGATTCACGATGCCGTTACAGGTATTTTCGGTGGTGGTTCATCCTCATCAAGCGCGGATGAATCGTCTGGCAAAGAGAAAACAAGCTAACAATATTCAACAGGTAAGGACAATGCCTGCATTGTCTGCAAAAAGGGACTGGCACACGCTGTCAGTCCCTTTTTCATTTCTCAGAATAACGACAACCTATTTTTTACAATTATGGTCTCCACGCATAGTAACTTTGCGCGAATGCAGGGGTTTGTTACGCTAATGCCGTGTTTCATGGTGAAATCACAACTCTGTTTCCGCTATTGTCCGATTTCATCCGCTTTCATTTGTCATTTGCGATAACATGGCTTGTACATATCGTTTTCCGGTATGGTTTAGCTTGAGGAGACAATATCATGGAAATTGCTTTGATAGCCTTTGCACTGAGCGTCCCTGTGTTTTACATATGGGGATTTGTTGCTTTTATTCAAAAGTATTTTGGCAATAAAAATAAACCGCCATCATATACCCCGTATGGTTCACGTTCATATGGAATGGAGAAGGAGCGCAAGGAGCTTATAGAGTACCTCTATGAGAGGGCAGAAGAAGCGCCGGATTTGCCTCTGGGGGAATTTGTTGAAGAGGTCAGGGAACGGCGTAGACAGGTCGTTGCTGAGCGCATGACTGTCCGTGATGAGGTGGTATCTGAGATTGAACCTGCTTCCTCTTTTGAACGCGAACCAGCCCCTGCTTTCGAAACTGAGCCTGCCCGTTTGTCAGATATGGTGTCTGAGCCCGTTCACTATCAGCCTGAGAAACGTTTTTCCTGGAGCGAATGGTATTCTGACCACACGATTGATTTTATTCTCTATCTCGGTGCATTCATGATTGTGGCAGCAGTATCACTGTTCGTGGGCATTCAATGGGAAAATTTCAATGGAATCACCCGTTTTGGTATCGTCGCTGCTTTCACTGCATCATGGTTTGTTGCGGGGATTGGCGTACAGCGTTTTCTTTCGCTTGAGGGTGTGACGATTGCCTTCATGACAATCGGGGCGATTATCACGCCTTTCTGCGGTGTTGCCTATCAACGTTTCGTCATTGATTCGATGGAAAATGTTGGCATAGTCTGGTTGATTACATCCATTATCGGCACGGGGATTTACCTTGTGTTGAGTCTCTACTACCAACGACGACATTTCACTTATTTTGGCAATCTGAGTATTCTGGCAACAGTGCTTTCTCTGGTAGAAGTGACCGCGTCTCCGGCAGAATTTTATGTGCTGGCAGGTACGGTGACAGCGATTATTTTGCTGGCTGCGCGTGTTGCGGTGAAGATGCTTGCACCCCGTCTGGATGCCTACCTCGGACAGGATGTGGAGCATTCGTCACTGGCGATTCTCGGATTTTCTGTGGTCGCGGGTATCACACTTATCCCGATGACAGGATTGGCATTTTTCAGCATAGAAGTGCTTGCAGTGATGGTGGCAACCCTGATTTTTGCCTGCTTGTATCTGACATTGTATTTCAATCGCTATACTGTACTGATTGCTCAAACCCTGGGTGTCCTGACATTCAGCCACGCGCTCCTGACATTTAATATTGATGAACGTATCGCCCTGTACACGGTGATTGTATTCAGTATCGCGCTGCAATTTGTCCTCAATAGACTACTTGCTGACCGTCATCCTGAGATTCATGCTGCATCGAATGTTGCCGGATTGCTGGTAACTGGAATCGGCTATCTGCTGGGTATTGCTGTGGCAGAAGGCGGATTTATTGTTCCGGCTATTGTTCTCTTGATGGGACATGCAGCTTATTATGCGATTCGCTTCGAGAAATATGCCTGGTATCTGGTGTCAATTTTGAGCTATGCACTTCTAGCGCATATTCTGGTTGAAATGCGTTATGCTGCGATGTACTGGACTCTGCCTTATGTCATTTTGTCCGTAGCGCAAATGGTTGCAATTCGTTTGCCTGTTGCGAAAGTTATCAGAGAAGCGTTTGTCTACCCGGCGCTGATTGTTGCTGGTATAGCAGGTGCATGGACATTCAGTGAATTGGATCGCCAATTTATATCGGATTCTCTGCAATGGATGCTCATCGCCTTGAACCCCTTCATCGTGCTTGTCGCTTATTCTCTGACGATGTTAGCGGATAAGACCCGCGAAGAACCTCTGTTTGAGAGTCCTATGGCGGTGCTTCTGGCGACTGTGTCCGGTGTGTATTTCGTCATTTCTGTGCAACTTGTGCCTCCGGTCATGCCGATTTTCTTAGCACTGTCTATCAGTGTGATGTTCTGGATTGCTTATCGTACTACGGGCATAGCGCAACTTTTCTATGTCATATTTGCTGCGCCATATGCCGCTCTCATTTACACCTTGATGTATTTTGATGCTGCATATGAGGTTTACCCGATAGCAGTTGCTATCCTGAGTGTGATAACCTACTTCGCGCTATTCTTGCCGGAAGATAGCGACATACCGCGTCAGATTGTGGCGATTCTTGCTGCGATTGCAGTAAGCGTATTTGCACTGAGCCAGGCAATTTTTGCAGAATCCATGACAATGCACTTTGCTGGCTGGGTGAGTAGTTATACAGCGCTGTTCATGCTCTGGAAGTCTCGTACCCTCATCGGTGAAGAAGCCGGAGATGTGCTTATTTCAGTTGCGGTCTATCTGCAATATGTCTGGCATATTATCTTTCTGCAACTGCATGTCGACGCTGTTCTTTTTGACAATCCGCAATGGTATTCGGCTGCACTGGCAAGTGTTATGCTCATCAACATGTTCAACATCATGCGACGCAACGCCGACAGCGAGTTCATTTTCCCGCTTCACCTCGGTTTTGTGGCTGTTTTGATGATTCCTACTCTCGGTCAGGCTAACTATGATGAACCACTCCTCTACCTCGGTTTATCTGTGTTTTATAGCCTGATAGTTGTAGGAATAGGCACAATGTTCAGACGCACGAGTCTGGATAGTCAGGCTATCACGGTTCTTGCCCCGATTGCTGTCAGTTTTGTGGCGTTTGGTCAGGCGATCATCAATGAGTCGATGATAATACACTTTGTCGGCTGGCTGAGTGCTTATGCCTCCCTTTACTTGCTCTGGAATTTACGGAATCTTATCGGTGAAGAAACAGGGGATGCTGTCTTTTCAGTTGCTTTATACCTGCAATATGTCTGGCATATCATCTTCCTGCAACTCTTTGTCAATGAGGCGATTTTTAGTGACCCGCAGTGGTATTCTGCTGCACTGGCGACAGGTCTATTCGTGAACATGATTAAGCGTATTCGTCGGAGCACAGACGGGAATAATGAGTATTTGTTCCCGCTTCAGTTGATCGCAGTCGCCGTTTTGATGACTTCGACTCTCGGACAAATTGTGTATGAACAGTCGCTTCTGTACTTCGGATTAGGCGTAGTTTATAGTCTGGCAATTGCTGCGATTGCCATTACATTCTCGCAATCCCGTCTACGAATACTTGCTTCAGTATCACTGGTACTGGTTGTGCTCTCACAGAGCAGTGAATTCCTGTTGAATTTGCCACGCTGGGTTGTCGTCGGTGTGATTGGCTTCGGCTTATTAGGAGCAGGACTCTACCTCTCAATCCGCCGCCGCAATGTCAAAAAAGAGGTTCAGGATATATAAATTCTCGGAGGCAAGCCTTAACTTCCATTAAAGTCCCTCTCCCAACGAGGAACGAGTGTTCGGGAGAGGGATTTAGGGTGAGGGCAAAAAGTTAAATCCTTGCCGATTTTCTTGCCGGAATCAGGTCAAGCCGCTCTCCAACGGCCTGAAATGCTCTGAGAGCTTTGTCCAGATGATGCTTTTCCTGCGTGGCGGTATAACTCGTCCGTAGCAGACTCTGGTTCAACGGTGTGGCAGGTGGTACGACGGGGTTGGTATAGACCCCTTCTTCGATTAATGCCGCCCATGCGATGCCTGTGAGATATTTTTCGCCAATAATCACGGGAATAATGGGTGTCGTACTATTGCCGGTATTAAATCCGGCATCTAGCAATCCCTGGCGCATATAATCGGCGTTTTCCCACAGTTTTTTGACATGTTGTGGCTCATTTTCCATGATGTCGATGACCGCCAGTGCTGCGGCTGCATTCGATGCAGGGAGGGATGCCGAAAAGATTAAGGGTCGTGCTTGATGCTGAATATAGTGGATGATGTCAGCGTCTCCGGCAATAAAACCGCCAATAGATGCGAAACTCTTGCTAAATGTGCCCATAATTAAATCAACATCATCTGTCACACCAAAATGGGCTGATGTCCCGTGTCCGCCACCTGTTACGCCGAATCCATGTGCATCATCGAGCATAACCCGCGCATTATACTTTTTGCTGACAGCAATAATTTCAGGCAACGGCGCAATATCACCACCCATGCTATACACACCATCTATAATGACCAATTTCCCTGCATCATCCGGTAATTTAGAAAGTACCCGTTCAAGGTCGTTGACATCATTATGCTTAAACCGTTTCATTTGCCCGCGTGCCATGAACATACCATCAACAGTCGAAGCATGGGCATCTTTGTCGAGAATGGCATAATCACTTTTGCCAACAATCGCAGATATTGTGCCAAGATTGGTCTGGTATCCGGTGGAAAATACGAGTGTTGCTTCTTTGCCTGTAAATTTTGCTAATCGACGTTCGAGTTCGAGATGCAATTCCAGCGTGCCATTCAAAAAACGTGACCCGGTGACGCTTGTGCCGAATTGTTCGATAGCATCAATTGCTGCTTTGCGTACCCGGTCATCAGTCGTTAATCCAAGGTAATTATTCGAGCCAAGCATCACGACTTCTTTGCCTTCGAATGTGGCTGTAACGCCTTCTGAGTCGCTTAATGCGCGGAAATAGGGGTATAGACCCAGTTTCATCGCTTCTTTGGCTTCTGTAAATTGATTGATTTTGTCGAATATATCTACCATAGTCAGTTCCGGGACAGCATTGTTTACTTTTGAGTGCCAATAAGTGTATCAACCTTTGATATGTTCTACATAGCCCGATTGTGAAAATATTTACTTGCAGGTTGGTAGCAGCATAGGATACAATACGATATATAAGGTTGTAACGACATTTTCGGGAGAATTGATTTTATAATGTCTGGTTTAACACTCAAACGCACAATTGTTATTGGCACCTCAATGGTACTTGGCTTTTTGACAGGCTGGCTTATCATCACTGTCGGATTCAATATGTTGCCCTATGTCAGTTCAATTGAAGTCCCGCAGGCACGTTCTATTGTTGAATATGGCTATCAATATTTCTTCTGGACAGCATTCCCGATTGGCGTGGTTTATGTTATCTGGTTTGATGCTTTCCTCGATACAGGTATTTTGCCTGACTAATGTAGAATGTAGTGGCATGGCGTGCCCGTATCAGATACATGTAAAGCATGGTAATTTCCATGCTTTTTTATTGTTGATAATTCAATAGATATGCCAATCCCGCGACACCTGTTTCGTTGGTGATTCGCATCCGGGGCATCTGATAACGATTATCGGTTGTATGAATCGTGCCAATTTCTGTGGTGACAGCCCGTTCTATAGGAGTTGAATCCATAAATCGCAATGTATTCTCATCATATCGTCCTACTGGATAAGAGAACATACGGGGCACGATTCCTGTATGAACTTCTAAGCTCTCCAGACTCCCCATCACCTGAAAAACCATGAAATCATAGTCACGCTCGTTTAGCGTAGCATGTGTTTTGGTATGTCCTTCCATGCTCATGCCAGCGTTTGCCATTTCTGTGATTTGCTCCCAGTTCATATATCCGGGCAAACTATCATCGGCAAATTGTGTGATGATAAAGAATGTGCCTGTCATTTCATGCGCTTGAAGAACAGGGAAAACCTCTGTATAGGCATCAATATAACCATCGTCAAATGTCAAAACAACCGGATTTTCGGGTAAAGATGTGCCATTTTCGAGTGCAGCATCTATTTCGTATAGTGATATTGTAGTATAGCCATTCTCAGCTAAATACTCGATATGTTGCCGGAATATGTCGGGGTGTAATGTCAGTCCCCGTCGAATCGCATCAGCATCGGGTGGTAATTCGTCTATATAGTGATACATCAATACGGGAACGCGAATTCGCCGTAATGTGCCATCGCCTTCGATAGCATCCCATATGTTGCTATGTTCCTGCGCTGATAGATTCAAGGTCAGGATGATGAGAGTGATAATTGTTGCAATGATTGTTTTTCGCATAGTCAATAATTAACCATAGATGAGATGTTGTACGTTTTTTCACAAAAGATAGCTACAGGATAGTTTTTGAGAGTATTTCCACCCTAGTATACGGGCATGAAAACAAAAACGTCACGCATATCAGGATTTTATCAGAAAACATTGGAAGAACGTCTGGCAATTGTCAGCGAGTGGGCAAATCTGGATGACACTGCTCAGGATGTTCTTAATGGGTCAATGGGATTGAGCTTAGAACAAGCCAGTCACATGATTGAAAATACAATCGGTCTTTATAGTTTTCCGCTTGGTATCGGTACAAACTTCCTCATCAACGAAAAAGATTATCTCGTTCCTATGGTCATCGAAGAACCATCGGTTGTCGCTGCTGTGAGTAATGCTGCTAAGATGTTTCGTTCCGGTGGAGGATTTATTTCGCATAGTGATAATCCTATCATGATTGGTCAGATTCAAATTCTTGACCTTGGTGATGTAGAACTTGCTAAATCACAAATACTCGAAAATAAACCTAAACTTCTCGAAGAAGCAGATAAAGTCGGAGGGAGTATTGTCAAACGGGGTGGGGGAGCTAGAGACATTGAAGTTCGTATCTTTGAAGATACAGCTATCGGTAACATGATTGTTGTTCACCTCCTGTACGATACCCGTGAAGCAATGGGTGCTAATGCAATCAACACTGCTGCTGAACACCTTGCACCATTCCTTGAAGAAATCACGAATGGTCGTGTTAACCTCCGTATCCTCAGTAACCTCACAGACAAACGTAAAGCCTATGCAGAAGGAATCGTTCCTGCTGAATTGCTCGCAAGAGATGGTATCTCAGAAGAACAGGCAGTCCAATCTATCGTAGAAGCAGGTGTCTTCGCAGAAGTAGACCCTTATCGGGCTACGACGCACAACAAAGGCATCATGAACGGCATAGATGCCGTCTTAATTGCCACAGGCAATGACTGGAGAGCAGTAGAGTCTGGAGCACATGCCTATGCTGCACGTCGTGGACGCTACAGTAGTTTGACGAAATGGTGGAAAGATGATGACGGCAATCTGCGCGGCTTAATCGAACTCCCATTAGCAGTTGGAACAGTCGGAGGCGCGACCAGAGTACATCCAGCCGCGAAAGTCGCCATGCAAATCTTAGGTAATCCGGGCTCACAGGAACTCTCTGAGATCATCGCCTGTGTCGGACTCGCACAGAACTTCGGTGCAATTCGCGCTCTGGCAACAGAAGGCATCCAGCACGGACATATGAGGATGCACGCCCGACAATTGGCAGTTGCGGCTGGTGCAGAAAGTGATTCTGTCACAAAAGTAGCTCAACAACTTATCACGGAAAATAATATTCGTTTACAACGCGCTCAAGAAATCGTCGCTGAATTAAAGGAACAAGACTCATGAATAATTTGCTGATGCAATCACAGCAAAAAGTGGGAATCGTTGGCTACGGAGCTTACATTCCACGCTATCGGCTTCCCGGAACAGAAATTTCCCGTGTCTGGACAAATGGTCTCGGTGGTTCTCCTGTCAAAGAAAAAGCAGTTGCGGGATTAGATGAAGATGTCGCAACCATGTCTATCGAAGCGGCACGTAATGCAGTCAAACGCGCTCAAATAGACGTTTCTCAATTACGCGCTGTCTGGGTTGGGAGTGAGAGTCACCCTTATGCAGTGAAACCAACCAGTACAATCGTCGCTGAGAGTATCGGTGCAACCCCTCATATTCAGGCAGCAGATTGGGAATTTGCCTGTAAAGCGGGTACGGAAGCTGTGCAAGCATCTATCGGATTGATTGGTAGTGGCATGGGGAAATATACACTCAGTATCGGAATGGATACCGCACAGGGTCGTCCCGGTGACGCGCTTGAATACACGGCAGCATCCGGTGGTGCAGCATTTTTACTCGGCACGGCAGAAGAATCAGTCGCAGTCTATCAGGGAAGCTACAGCTACGTCACCGACACCCCTGATTTCTGGCGGCGTGCTGAAGAACCGTATCCGAGTCATGGAGATCGTTTTACAGGTGAACCTGCTTATTTCCATCATACGCTGTCATCAGCCAGTAAATTGATGGAACTGATGGGGACATCCCCGGAAGATTACACCTATGCTGTTTTCCATCAACCCAATGTGAAATTCCCGTCACGCGCTGCAAAAATGCTCGGATTCACACCGGAACAAATCCAAACCGGACTCCTTGCAAATGACATCGGTAATGTTTATTCAGGCTCTTGCATGATTGGATTAACGGCTGTGCTGGATATTGCACAACCGGGAGACCGTATTCTGATGTGTTCTTATGGTAGCGGTGCTGGCTCGGATGCTTTTGATCTTGTCGTAACGGAAAACATCGAGAAAAAACGCAATCTTGCACCATCAACCCGCACATACATTGACCGCAAAACCACAATTGACTACGCAACCTACGCCCGTTATCGCGGTAAGCTCAAAGATTAGGAGCAATCAATGAACAACACAGCAATTATTGGTATTGGGATGATTCCCGTTGGCGAACATTGGGATAAAAGCCTCAGACAATTGGCATATGATGCTGCCGCCAAAGCTCTCGAAGATGCAGGTAATCCAGACATTGATGCAATTTATATTGGCAATGCCTATGCTAGCACATTCAACAAACAAACCCATCTTGGCAGTCTGATTGCAGACTACCTCGGATTCAATGGACTGGAAGCCTATACTGTCGAGTCAGCAGACGCTTCCGGTGGTGCAGCAATCCGTACCGCACACATGGCAGTTGCATCCGGTGCAGTCAAAACAGCATTGGTCATCGGCGTTGAAAAAGCAACGGATATTGTTGGGGGCAGTCGAACAAAAGCCCGCACAATCAGTCTCGATGCTGATTATGAAACACCGCATGGGGCGACATTGACCTCGATGGCAGCATTGCTCATGAAACGCTACATGCACGAATATGACCTTGATATTTCTGCATTTGAAAGATTCAGTGTTAACGCGCATAGCAATGGCAAACGTAATGCTTATGCGATGTATCGAAACACCCTCCGCGAAGGGGCATTCTCAAAAGCACCGATGGTATCTGAACCTGTCAGCCTCTTTGATAGCGCTCCTGATGGGGATGGCGCTGCTGCCGTTGTCATAACCTCAGCAAAACTAGCACCGGATATGGTGGCTCAACCTGTAAATATTGTCGCGAGTTCTGCGGCAACAGATAAATTCATGTTACAGGAACGCGATAATTTACTGGAATTATCCGCAATCAGAAAATCAGTTGATGCAGCGCTTGCTCAAGCGAAACTGACTCGCGATGCAATTGACCTCTTTGAAGTTCATGATGCTTATACTATTTTGAGCGCATTGACACTCGAAGCGGCAGGATATGCTCAAACGGGGCAAGGATGGCAACTGGCAAAATCCGGTTCAATCAATATTGACGGACAAATCCCGATTAGCACATTTGGCGGATTAAAAAGTCGGGGCAATCCAGCCGGGGCATCAGGTGTTTATCAAGCAGTCGAAGCGACATTGCAATTAAGAAATGCTGCCGGAGACAATCAAGTTGCTAATACACGTATTGCAATGATTCAATCCGTTGGTGGATTAGCAAGCTCAGCGTTTACTCATATTCTGCGGATTTGATAGCTTTAGAGACGGCTGATAGCTCTCATGATAGGTTTTGAGAGTGTTTTCAGCCTAATCTCAAGGAAATTCGCAACAAATCTCTATACACTGAAAATAAATAAGCACAGGAGATTCTAACATGCAAGCACCACGTAACTGGCGAATGAAAGTAGAACGTTATCGCTTAACAGGAACTGAATCTGAAAATGGCGAAACCAGTATTGTGAATCGCCCTCAGTCATTAGCGAAATCAAAACAGGAAACCGAAACTGACCAGCCAGAACTTGCAAAAGTTACTGCTGCATAACTAAAAGAGGTAGGGCATGATGTTCCAGACAACAAAACAATCAAAAGCAGTAGATTTTGTAGGGGAAGGTGTTGTTTATAGTTACACCGTCGTGCAGGATGCCCCCGAAGGATTTGAGGAGCAAGCTCCCTACATTCTTGCGCTCGTAAAATTGGATGAAGGTGCGATTGTCACCGCACAGCTTACTGACATTGATTCTGAAATTGCTATCGGAGATCGTGTTGAAATGGTAACACGTAGACTCAGTACAGAAGGTAAGCAGGGAACAATCGTCTATGGCTATAAATTCCGCCCGACATTAACCGCGTAGAGGCATGATGCTATTTTGGATATAAAAAGCCGTCTAAATCCACAGACGGCTTTTTGTTTTAAGCTATGCGGCTGAATTATGATCCAGCTTTTGCAGCTTCTTCCTGTTTATATTCGTAAGCAAGTGAAGCTTCGGTGTCACGGTCAAAGATGTGCATGTTATCGAGGTTGATAACAACATCCAGTGTGCCTCCAACACGTGCATCGGTACGCGGGTCAGTACGGGCGATGAAGCTTTTGCCACCTTCTTCGAGATAGATAATCATTTCATTACCCATCTGTTCAATAACTTCTACGTTAGCTGACAGACCGGATGGGGTAATTCCAGGTGGAATGTATGCTGCGTCATGAATATCTTCAGGACGTACACCGAGAATAACCTCTTTACCAACATGGCTCCGGAATGGTTCAGCTTTTTGGGGTGGAACAGCGATGTCAAATACGCCTGTATCAACTGTGATCGAATCGCCATCACCGGGTTTCAGGGTTGCATCAAAGAAATTCATTGAAGGGCTACCAATGAATCCGCCCACAAATACGTTATATGGGTTATGATAGAGATTGTATGGTGAATCGACCTGTTGCAGAATGCCACCGTTAAGAACACAAATACGTGTACCCATGGTCATCGCTTCAACCTGATCGTGTGTCACGTAGATGAATGTTGTTTCGAGACGTTGATGCAGTTTGCTGATAAATGAACGGGCTTCCACACGCAATTTCGCATCGAGATTTGAGAGCGGTTCGTCCATCAAGAACACGGCTGGTTCACGCACAATCGCACGACCGACTGCCACACGTTGACGTTGACCACCGGACAGTTGACGGGGACGACGGTCAAGCAGGTGTTCAATACCGAGGCTCTTTGCTGCTTCGTTTACACGCTGGTCGATGATTTGTTTTGGTGTTTTACGCAGACGGAGACCGAATGCCATGTTATCATAAACGGTCATGTGCGGGTAAAGAGCATAACTCTGGAATACCATCGCAATATCACGATCTTTTGGCGCAACGTTGTTAACAACGCGGTCACCAATCATGATTGTACCGTCAGAAATTTCTTCAAGACCGGAGAGCATACGAAGTGTTGTTGATTTACCGCAACCGGAAGGACCAACAAAAACGAGGAATTCTTTATCTTCCACATAAAGATTCAGATCATTGATGATTGTCAGATCACCAAAACGTTTATAGACATGATCAAACGTGATACTAGCCACTAAAATCCTCCATAAAATCATAATTTATAGTCAGTATCAAATTATTTAGACATTTTGCACAAAGATTTTGCATCCTGTGAAAATGACCAGGAACTGGACAGATTATAATCTTAATCTCCCAAAATGCAAAATATTGGTTACGATTGCTTCAAATTTCTAATATTGTGAGGCTATTTTGATGACAGATGACATAAATGCAGAGATAATTGCAATCGGAACGGAACTACTTCTAGGGGAAATTACCGATACAAATTCAGTCTATCTCGCAAGACAACTCCGCGATCTCGGGGTTAATTTATTCTATATGACCTCGGTCGGAGATAACCGGCAGAGAATATCCGATGCAATCCGGCTGGCATTTAGCCGCGCTGATGTTGTTATCACATGTGGCGGACTTGGTCCCACAGTTGATGATATGACCCGTCAAAGCGTGGCAGATGCTACAGAGCGTGATCTTGAATTTCATCAGACTCTCTATGATCAGATTGCATCACGGTTCGCATCCTTCAAAGTCAAAATGACAGAAAATAACAATCGACAGGCATATCTTCCGGCAGATGCCATTACTATCGAAAATCCGGTCGGTACTGCACCGTCATTCATTGTTGAGTATGGAGACAAAGCAGTCATCAGCTTACCTGGCGTTCCCCGTGAGATGAAATTCCTCTTCGAGTCGCGTATCGTAGACTATCTCCGTACAAAATATAGTCTCGGGATCATCAAAGCCCGTGTTCTGAAAACGGCAGGTATCGGAGAGAGTTCACTGGACGATATGCTCGGCGATGAACTCCTCAACATGCGAAACCCATCTATAGGACTTGCAGCACATCATGGCATCATCGACATTCGTATGACAGCTAAAGCAGAAAATGAAAGTGAAGCCGATTCACTACTGGATGAAATTGAAGTCAAAGTCCGTGAGAGGGCAGGTGATTTTATTTTCGGTAGCGATGAAGATGAACTGGAACAGGTGTTATTCGATTTGCTATCCGGCAGTAACATGCACATCGCCATAGCAGAGGCAGGTATCAAGAATGCAGTCATCCAGAAATTATCGTCTGTAGATATGGATGCCATTGTCAGTGAAACTATCGAAGCTGAAAATCCGGCAGATATTCAGGCACTGTTCCCGCAAACAAAAGATATGTCATTACGTGATACCGCCCATCACATCGTAGAAAACATCACAGAACGCAATCAGTCTATAGCCGGAATCACCATCCTGAGCCTACCCGAAGTCAATGAAAATCCTGACAAAGATATTGCAACAGTCGTTGCAGTCTATGCCAATGGAGAAATCAAATCACGGGTATACGGGTTCGGCGCAGCCAATCCACTCACCGGAGATTGGGTCAGTCGCTGGGCAATGGCATACATCTGGCGTCAAATCTCAGAAACGCTTTAACATTCATAAACCACTTGTAGGGGCAAGGCGCTGCCTTGCCCGATGCTTTTAAGCCCCTCGCCATGAGGGAGAGGGGTTTGGGGTGAGGGTCAAAATTCCCATCATAATCATGAATAACATTCAGGTCTCAAATCAATGAAATCCAAATTTCACACAAAAATAGAAAACACATCTAATCGCATCATTGTACATATGAACCCGAAGTTCGAATTACTCCCATTACCCATCACACGCTTTGATGATCCATTCCTGCCATTTAGCAAAGAAATCATCTCAGCTACAGGGGATATTGTCGCAGGTTATCTCTTTGACTTTGCATCCTATCTAGTAATGGGAGGAGCAGGGGTAGTCGCATTAGAACGTGCTATCGCCTATGTGCCGGATAATTGCGTCACGATTCTACATGCACCATTCACAGGGACAGGCTATTCCCCGATGGCTGATGCAACCGGCTTTAATCTCGATGCAATTACAGTTGCGACACACAATGATCTTCAGCACTACACAGAAAACATTCCTTATATGGCATTTCTAGCAGATGATGCTTCTATACCGGATAGGGGAGGTATTTATCATAAGGGCGAACTGGTATTCAAACAGGATGATGTCGTAACCCGATTATCACTCACAACTGACGACATTCTCTATACAAGTAAACTTGATAACTTCGCACAAAAAGTACGGGAAGGGATACAGACGCTCCAATGATCGCAAAACAATTACTCGATACAGGAATCCTTCAATTTGGTCTCTTTGTAGAGAATGGGATTACATATCCATATCGTCTTCGTCTGGAAATGATCTCAGCATACCCGCAATTGCTCCAAAACGTGGTTTATAGAGGTGTACAGTCCTTAGCAGGTGTCAAACCATTCGATAGACTTGTTTCGCATTCTGACGCGATTCCGCTTGCAAGTTCATTGTCGCTACAAACAGGTATATCGCTAGTCTATAGTAGAGGCAGAGGTGAAATCCCTGTACATGACCTCGTAGGCGCATATGATGTCGGACACCCGGCTTGCCTGGTCGTCAATACACTCACACCGGAAATAGAGGCATTTCTATCAGATGCTAAACGTGTCGGCTTAGACATACACACCATATTGGAATTCGTCTCGATAGGGCGAATGATAGATGGTATAGACCATCGCGCTATCTATACCATGAAAGAACTCATACATGAACTACGTCAGTTGAATCTAATCACAGAGGAATTAGCAAATAACATAAATGGATAATGTGTAGGGGAGGGTCGCTGTGCCCTCCCGTGTTTGCTAAAGTAAAAATCCCCTTTCTCCATCAGTGAGCGAAGCGAGTGCCAATGGGGAGAGGGTTAGGGAGAGGGGTTTGTCCTTAATCGTCATCCAGACTAAGAAGTGCCATGAATGCTTCCTGCGGGACTTCCACTTTCCCGATCATCTTCATGCGCTTCTTACCTTTTTTCTGCTTCTCAAGCAATTTCTTCTTACGGGTGACATCACCACCGTAACATTTCGCGAGAACATCTTTACGCATCGCCTTCACATTCGCACGTGAGATAATTCGCTTCCCGACGGCTGCCTGTACCGGAACAACAAACATCTGACGCGGGATCAGTTCCTTGAGCTTCGTTACCAGTTTTTGCCCTTTGTGATAAGCATGGTCACGGTGTGAAATCAGTGCCAGTGCATCAACTGGCTCATCGTTCACAAGAACCTCAATCTTAACGAGGTCGCCCGCACGATATTCATCAAACTGATAATCGAGACTCGCGTAACCCTGTGTCACGCTCTTGAGTTTGTCATAGAAATCAACAATCAATTCAGCCAATGGCATGTTGTAATGCAATACACAACGTGTCGCATCAGGGAATTCCTGGTCGGTGACTTCCGCCCGCTTACCCGTCGTCAGTTCCATAATGGGACCAATATATGCCTGCGGGGTATAAATCTGAATTTTCATCCAGGGTTCATGAATTTCTTCAATGCCTGATTCATCCGGTAACTGTGCCGGACTATCAATTTCGACTGTTTCACCACCACGCATGACAACACGATATTTCACGCTCGGAGCAGTCGCCAGAATATCGAGGTCGTACTCGCGTTCCAGACGTTCCTGAATAATTTCCATGTGGAATAATCCGAGAAAACCAACACGGAAACCAAAATTCAATGCCTGGGATGTTTCCGGCTCAAATGTCAGAGAGGCATCATTTAATTGCAATTTATCGAGCGCATCACGTAAATCACTGTAATCATCGTTCTCGGTAGGGTAGATTCCCGCGAAAACCATCGGCTTGACCTGCGTATAACCGGGCAACGCTTCTTTTGCGCCGCTATGCGTGAGTGTAATCGTATCACCAACACGACATTCCTGAATCGTTTTCAGACCCGTCGCGATGTAACCCACTGTTCCGGCAGTCAATTCACCTGTCACGCGCATAGCAGGGGAGAATACACCGATTTCTACGGGGTCGAATTTTGCACCTGTCGCCATCAGACTGAGGGTGTCTTTTTTAGTAACACTCCCGTCGATAATACGCACATAAGCAACCACACCCTTATACACGTCATAATGCGAGTCAAAGACCAGGGCGCGGAGTGGTTTTTCATCGTCACCCGCTGGCGGCGGTACTTCTCTAACGACAGTTTCCAGCACATCCCGAACACCGATACCACTTTTAGCAGAGATTTTGAGAATATCTTCCGCCGGAGTGCCGAGCAAATCTTCAATTTCCTGTGCAATGTCATCGGGACGCGCAGCCGGTAAATCAATCTTGTTGATAACAGGAATAATCTCTAAATCCTGTTCCAGTGCCAGATAAACATTGGTCAGTGTTTGCGCTTCGATACCCTGACTCGCATCAACGACCAGCAAAGCCCCTTCACAGGCTTGCAATGCGCGGCTGACTTCATAGGTGAAATCGACATGTCCCGGCGTATCAATCAGATGAAAAACATACTTTTCACCATCTTCGGCAATATAAGGCATCTGAACAGCAGAGGCTTTAATCGTGACGCCACGTTCACGCTCTAAATCCATGCTATCCAGCAATTGTTCTTTTTTATCACGGTCGCTGATTGTTTCCGTGAGTTCTAACATGCGATCCGCTAAAGTACTTTTTCCGTGATCGACATGGGCAATGATAGAGAAATTACGAATATGCGATTGCTTCATAGGGGCTACTAGAAAGTCCTTTACTCTTACAACATATATCCATTATACAGTACAGTATCTCTAAAACGTATTATGAAGGGGAAAACATGACAACTGATACTGATAACTATTTTAGTATAGTGAATCCTGAGAACTGGTTTTGCACCATATGGTCATATCAGGTGAGTCATGGATTGCCAGGTATTAAAGCAGTAAATTCAGAAAATATAGAATCACCGGATGTTTGTGATTTACGGGCAAGCAACGCAACCACAAAAGCTCCCTTTCTCCATAGGGAGGAACGACCGGGGATGGGGAAAGGGCGGGGGGATAGGGGTTTGAAAGCATTTAATACGATTTTCATCGCTCGTGGTGTTTGCTTTCATGGGCAACTTCGTGGTTCAAAAATCAAACTCGTGCCAATACATCGGCAATCACAACATCAAGCTCAATGCCCTGATTATCCCCATAATTCAGCCAGATGAGAAATTCGGTATTACCTTCTTTCGCACCTTTAATCGGGGAAATAGTCAATCCGGCAACCGTGAATCCGAGAGCTTCACCAAATTCTGCCACATCCCGAATCACACGCTCATGCACATTTTCATCTTTGACCACACCACCTTTACCGACTTCGTTCTTACCAGCTTCAAACTGTGGCTTAATCAATGCGATAACATCCGCATCAGCTTTCAACCATAGTTTAATCGCCGGAAGCAACAGGGTAAGCGAGATAAACGAGGCATCGACCACCACTAACTCAACTTGTTCGTCCAGTGCCTCCAGATGACGCGCATTCGTCCGTTCCATGACAATCACCCGCTCATCTGCCCGCAATTTGTACGCCAGTTGACCGTACCCCACATCAATTGCATAAACGCGCTTAGCATCATTTTGTAACAGGCAATCCGTGAAACCACCTGTACTCGCACCCACATCCGCACAAATTAATCCTGACGGGTTATACTCAAAATCGGATAGTGCGCCAGCTAATTTTTCTCCCCCGCGACTCACAAACTGAGGTCGATTCTTCACACGAATCTCAACATCGTCTGTGAATTTTGTCCCGGCTTTATCGACGCGCTCACCATTCACAAGGACTTCACCCGCCATAATATACGCCTGAGCCTTCGAACGGGTCGGCGCAAGCCCGCGCTCGAATAACAACACATCCAGCCGTTTTTTCTTTATCGACATATTAAAAACCTGCACTGTAGGGACGGCATTCTTGCCGTCCATTATAAATAAAAAAAGACACTTCTGTAGGGGCTAGGCGCTGCCTCGCCCTGTAAAATTCAGTCCTTCGTCATCGGGATATACATATCAATTGGACTACCTCCCGCCTCAGCGAGATTTTCCTCATTTATTAGAAAACCATCCTGTGTAATCGGCAAATATCCTTCTGCAACCACATACACACTATAAGGCGATTCCAACTCCAGAGAACGATCAATCTCGAAGCGTCCATTCGTATCTGCGACAGCCATGGCATAGATTTGCTCCGCATCCCATACAAAATCAGCAACTGAATAATCTTCACTAATGAGAATAAACGTCGCACCTGCAATCCCGTCCCCTGAATCAGCATCCACAATCTGCCCGCCAAGTTGCGTACCGCCGATTTCTTCCAGACGATTAATCTCTAACTGACCGATACCAACCGAAACTTGATTTGTTTCCAGTAAAACGCCGTTGATAATCAGATTGAGCGTATATGTTCCGTCCGGTAATCCATCCGGCGCAGTCAATCGAACCTGAAAATCCGCGCCTGTTTCGTCTGTATTCCACACAGATGTCTCTTCATAGAAAACGTCACCATCGACCAGCCATTGCATCGTCCACAATGTCCCGCGTGCAATTTGTTGCCAGTCAAATCGAGCATAAATCGTATTCGCACCATCCGGGAAACTGTTTGATGGAGAAGAATTAGGCGAAGCAAAGGCATTCTCCGCACGCAAAAATTCGATGTTACTGAATACGTTGGGGAGTACACCTTCAGGCGTTCCCGCTACGACAAAATCGCCCGTCACAGACAATCGTGAACCGATGTACAAATCCACCCGATAATTACCGGGGCTCAACCTCGGGTCGGGGCGAATGGTTACATCATCGCGTGCCCCGTTAACCCCGTCATCCGATGTCCAGATACCTGTTGCTCCCGTGCCGCCAATCGGGATGCCATTGTAATACCAGAGCGCAATCCATTCTGTGCCAGGTTGCATATTCCGGTAAATAAATCGCGCCGATGCTTCATCACCGGATGGCAGAATATAGCTTTCGCCCTGCAAAATTCCCTGGTCATCTTTGAGACCAAATACGATATTGGAGAATGATGGGCGTTCTTCTGGCACACCACCCACACGAATCGTGCTTGAGCCAGCAACCACGCCATTCACTAGGATACGAAATTCGTACAAACCGTTAGACCAGGGTTGTCCGCTACTACCGATATACCATAATCCATTTGTACCGCCTGACCATCTAACAGGGGGCAAACTGAAAATCTGTCCAGGCACACCATCAACACTGACACGCACTTCATAAACCGTATCTTCTGTGAAATTGAAGTAATCAAAGAAGAGATACAAACTCGTTGTTCCGGCTGGCGCACTGGCAATCACCTGCGTTGAGAGATTATTACTGACCGATGTTGCAAAATAGAGCCGATCTACTGTCGGTTGCTCATCTGATATGGTCTGTGCTACCGGGGCAGTCAGAGATTCCACCGATAATTGCAGGGATGCACTGCGAATCAATGAACGTGCAAAATTTACCGGACGAATAACGCTCACAAAATCACTGATCGGCACACAGGCATCATTATTATTGACGAAACCATCTGAATTCGTATCTTCCAGTTGCAGGCATGTTCCAGTCCCTGTATTGGTAGTAATTGGAGCGCTGGTCGGGACACCCACCAGTTGTCCATCCTGATTATATGCGCCGCCACCGGACATTAAGCCAGAAATCCCGCTATCTGAGGTCAATTTAAACCAGGAACGTTCTCCCGCACCCGGTTCTGCCATGAATGCCGCAATACTGACACGGGGTGCATCGGTACTGCTGTTACCGGGGTCAGGGTAGCCAACCACAGTCAGTGTTTCATCAAGTATCACATTATCTGAGTTGCCGACTTCCACAAAAGGCAAAATCGGGAGATTATCCGGGTCAATCTGTCGACCATCCAGTTCACGGTCAATTCGCAATAAGGCTAAATCCAGCCCTGAGTCAATCTGCGCGATGCTGGCGCGATATTTCGGAACAGGTGGTTCATCGGGGTCAATCGACATCGAAATAATCAATTCATCACCGGGGCAGGCTTCACTCTGAACGACATTATGGGCATTAGTTAGAATCAGACCATCAAAGCGTACAATCGTCCCTGAGCCAACACAGCGTGTATCGAGATCATTGTCACTGGCTTGAATCACAAAAACGGTTGCCCGCCGGATACGATTTAAGTCCAGTCCACCGGAATCCTGCTGCGCGTTAATCCACACACCGGACAGAATGAGCAGCAAAGTTATTGTTGTCGTTATATAGAGTGTTCGCCGTATCATCAAAATTGGAGTTGCCTTAAAAACTGTTCAAATCGCGGGAGCTCATCATCAAAATTGTCGGCATCAGCACGAAAAGTAATTACAATCGCTTGACCACCGCTTATCGTCAAAACATCCAGACCCCGTACCACCGTCGGTACAGATTCTAAGAACGGGCTGGCATCGGTTGAAACATAGGTATAGTGCATCGCCTGTGCTTCACGTCCATCGGGGAATGTGTACATTTCAAGCGGTTGTACCCGATAATCTGTAAAGCTAACAATTCGATCGAGCGATAGACGGTCTGCAAGGTTGCGTTCCTGTGCATCCGAACCAACAGGTTGAACACTAACCTGAAATGTTGTTTTGAACCCACTTCGAGACATATCTCTAACGCGGAAAACATATTCGCCGGACGTATCAATCAACCAGTTTTGTGGATATTGGGCTGTAATACCTGCTTGAGGGCTTTCGTATAGTCTGGTCGCATTTAATACCTGATTCCGCAGGTTCAACCCGGTCAGCATTAGCAATATACAGGTAAGAATCGTGAACACATTTGCCCAGCGTTGCCTGAGACTTAACCCCTCAGACTCACTGATAATCTCAATGACTTCCATTGCCATAAGCTATAATTCCTGTCCGATGATTTTATCCTGTTCACGACGCTCTGTGATGTTAAACAAAAAGAAAAAGACTGCCATCGGCGCAAAATAGAAAACGAGAGAAAACAACAATCCGAAAATTTCATTTTGAGCACTAATAGATAACCCGAGTGCGGCATTCAAAAATGAGGAACGCAGGGCAATCGCCATCCCGGATAATAATGCAGCCAGCACAATCATCATCGGCATGAAAAACGCAATCGCATCACTGAATAATGTCTCCGATAGACCGAATGCAACAATCAAACTACCGACAAGTTGAATACTCAATGTCGCAAATACACGCATAATGACCACATCGGACGCCGCCATCGGATTTATCAGCACATAATTCAAGTTAATAACCATCGCATAGGCAACTGCTGTTGCTGCACCATACGCAACAGCATCGGTACGAATCCGGTAATAATCAGGCCAGACGATATAACGCAGCACAATATACTTTAAAAATTCTTGCAGCGTACCAACCGTTAGCATATATCCGATGATTCGATTGACCTGTGATTGCAACGGCAACCACGCATCCGGCTCAAAAACAGTGTTTACCAGAGGAATACCGATTGCATTGGCAACCAGTGCCGTCACAGTAAATGTGGTAAGCAAACGTCGGCGTGGTTCGATTACATTATTCTCAGGTACACGGGAAAATAGTAGCCAGAGAACAGTCGGAGCAATAGCCAGCAAAATATTTGTATATAATCGAAAATCATCCGGCACATCTAACGCAAGAAAATTGACAGCAACAAAAATAACCATCATCGCGCCAATAACCGTGCCGCTTTCAATGAAAACGCTACGCCATGCCCGGCGATAAGGATAAACTTCTTCCTCTTCACGGGGTGGGGTGATTAATCGCGGATTGTTATAACTTGCCAAAAGTCTATTCCTTGAAATCTGCTTATGCTAGAATGACGCGCTCATGACGAAATCGTAATAGATACTACAAAAACTTCAAAGGATTAATATGCACATCGTCAGACAACTGTCTGTTTTGTTGATTTTATCACTACTTATAACATCCTGTACTACAGGGAACGCTGATGAAAGTTGCGAACCACCGGATTGTATCATTTATGGTCTCACACTCAATGTGAGCGGTATCGACCCGCACATCAATCGTAGTACAGAATTAGGTATCGTTCTCAGAAATGTTTACGATACGCTGGTATATCGTCATCCAGAAACCAACGAATTTGTTCCCGGATTAGCTGAATCCTGGACAATTTCAGACGATGGTTTAACTTATGAGTTCAATTTACGGCAGGATGTCACTTTCCACGATGACACACCCTTTAATGCCGATGCAGTTGCTGCCAATATTCAGCGCATTTTCAGCGAAGAAGTCGCCTCGCAACGCTCCCGTTTCCTGATTAATGCTGTGCAGAGTTATCAGGTAATTGATGAGTACACCATCCGCCTGATTCTGCGAGAACCATTCATACCCCTGCTAGATTCATTGAGTCAGGTTTATCTAGGGATGGCAAGCCCGACAGCCTTAGCCGAATTTGAAGGCGACCAGTTACGCTATCAGTATCACCAGGTAGGAACGGGTCCTTTTGAATTTGTCGAATATCTGCCAGAAGATCGCATTGTGATTCGGCGTAACCCTGATTACACATGGGGACCTGATTTCTATGGTGAACCCGGAACACTCCAGACTGTCGAATTTCGCTTTTTCAGGGATGCTGCAACCCGTTTGATAGCGCTCGAAAATGGTGATGCACATGTAATGGGCGAGATTTTGCCGTCAGATGCCGATGCTATTTCAAATAATCCTGATATAGACCTGCTTCCTGTGGCGATTCCCGGACAACCACTACAATTTTATTTCAACACACAACAAGCCCCGACAGATGAACTCGCTGTCCGACAAGCACTCATTTACTCGGTGAATCGTGCCGCAATCGTTGATGCTGTTTATGGTGGATTTTCTCCGATGGCATGGGGACCCGTTTCTGAGCCAACACAATTCTATAATCGTGCTGTAAATGGTGTGTATGATTACAATCTTGATCAGGCACGCGGTCTTTTACAGAATGCCGGATTCAGCGATACCGATAATGATTCAATCTTAGATCGTGATGGCGAACCACTTACCATTTCTCTAATTCAGCCGCCCTGGGGATTTGTGCCGGAAGTCGCGCAATTCCTGCAAGATCAATGGCGTTCACTCGGAATTGATGTCGAAATCATCGAAGTTGCCGGATATGTCCCTTTGCTTGAAGCGGCTGCGGACGGTGAGTACAACCTTGTCTCATTCGATCAACCGGGACTCGATCCCTACATTTTGAGCCAGGCATATCTCAGTACATCCAGCGACAATTGGACAGGCTATGAAAATCTCGAACTCGATAGCATCCTGACCCAGGCAGCACAGGAAAGTGACCGCGAAGAACGTCGCTTGCTTTATGGTCGCGCCCAGGCAATTATCTTAGAACAGGCGTTAATTCTGCCGATTCGCGATTATGTCAACCTGAATGCGGCTTCTGCCGATGTTAACGGTGTTGTTTTCGACCCCTACGGCTGGTTTCCATTACTCTATGGTGTTTCTGTCGAGGCAAACTGAGTTATGTGGGCAATTTTCTTGAGGCAACTAGCAAATTTACTGCTGACGATATTCATAGCAGTAACACTTGCCTTCTTTGCTTTGAGGTTATTGCCCGGAAACGCCATTGATGCCCAATTACAGGGTTCGGGTTTACCCCCTGAAACAATCGAGGCGCGGAAAGCAGCACTGGGCTTCGATAAACCGATTCATATTCAGTACGTTGATTACTTAATTGGCTTAGTATCCAGTGATTGGGGGCAATCGCTCTATGAAGGACAAACTGTCCTCGAAATCATGCATTCCCGTTTGCCGGATACGTTATCACTGGCATCACTCTCGATTTTGCTGGGAATAATCCTGGGAATCACATCCGGTCTCTTAAGCGGGTTCAATACACCCGTTTCACCGATTTTCAGGACACTAACGGACTTATCATTAGGAATTCCAATTTATTTCACTGCAACAATCCTGCTATTTGTGATTGCATCCCGTATCGGAGGTATCCAACGGGGTCTATTCTTGCCTGTTTTAGCATTGGGATTTCATACGTCCGGCGCACTTGCAAGAATCATCGAAAGTAACCTGAAAACGATTCAGCAAGCCCCATTCATCCAGACTGCTAGAGCGAAAGGTCTTTCCAGTCAAGCCATCACCCGCAGGCACATGCTCAAACTTGCGCTATTACCTGCAATTCCTGTAATCGGCTTACAGGCTGGCATTCTGTTCAGTGGTACAGTCATCACCGAAACCATCTTCGGGCGACCGGGTCTGGGCTTATTGCTTCTAGACGCCACAATGGAACGCGATTATCCAGTTGTACAGGGAGTAGTAGTACTAGCAGCAATCTTTTATCTTGTGATGAATCAAATCGCAAATCTCACTGTCCATCTGCTAGACCCCCGTCTCACCACATGAAAAAATCTATTTTAATTACCTGTCTTTACCTGTGCCTGATACTGATTGCGCCGATTTTTAGCACACACGACCCGCGTCAAACTGATGCAACCAATATTTTGCAAGCACCGGATACATCCCATTTTTTCGGAACAGATAACCTCGGGCGGGATGTCTATAGCCGCACACTGCACGGTGGACAGCGAACAATACTTCTTGCATCGGCTGCACTCGCGATTGCTGTAATTCCGGCTCTTTTACTGGCGATGCTCAATTTTATCAGTCCGGCAATTGTCGATAAGTTAGTAGAAATCTTCCTCAATGCCTGGTTAGCATTTCCATCATTGTTAATCGCCCTGGTGATTCTTGCCTTATCGGGAAGAGGATTCATGCCAATAGCAATCGCGACAGGTTTAGCCCAGTTGCCTTATTTTTTACAGGTTGCCCGTAGCACATTCAAACAATCTCAGTCTCACGAATATATCACGGCAGCAAAATCCCTCGGAGCATCAGACTGGCATATCGTCGCACGGCATATTTTACCTGCGTCCCGTCCAACATTAATGGCATACACCGGAATCACATTTGCCTACTGCATCATCAATAGTGCCGCTTTGAGTTTACTCGGATTAGGGGGCGACCCGTCGATACCGGATTGGGGTGTTATGCTAGCAACAGGTCGAACAACATTCCGTGTCGCGCCCTGGACAGCATTTGCACCGGGGATTGCTATCAGCCTGACAGTCATTCTAATCAACAAACTGGCAGACTCTCTACGCTGATTTCAATAAATCATTTGAGCTTCTTGCTACAACGTTGAAATAACAACGATATTTTAAAAGCTCCCTTTCTCCATAGGGAGGAACGACCGGGGATGGGGAAAGGGCGGGGGGATAGGGGTTCACTAACGACTAATTTTCGTTCCGATAACCGTTTCACCGGATAGGGCTTTCGTTATCAAATTTTCGGTTTTGCCATTGAGAATATACACATCGGGGTAGGGCGGATTATTCGCGAGAGTCAACATATCTTGAACTTTGGTCAACATACCACCTGTCACATCGACACCGCCGGAACCCCCTAATGTCGATTGAATGTCCGCAAAATTTTCTCTTATGATAGATGGAATGACCGCGCCGGATTCATCATAAACACCATCAACTTCGCCCATAAGAAGCACCCGTCTAATAGGTAATTTCGACACCAGATAGCTAAAAACAGTCTCGGTCGAAACAATAGTGCCACCAATCTCATCATCAAAAGCCACATCACCATAAACTAGAGGCACAATACCGTGTTCAACAGCCCGTAAAATCGGCTGGATCGACATTTCTCGTATAATGCCAGCACTTGCAATAGCGGATGCCGAAGGTTGCATCCGTAAAACAGGCAATCCCGCATCATTTAACGCCGATGCCACATGAAAATTGAGTGCTGCCGCCACCTGAGCCACTTTCGCGAATCCAATCCACTGTTCCGGTGTGTTAACCCCGTGAATCGTATCGTGTTCATTCGCTTCAAAATGTCCGAAAGACCCGCTCCCATGTCCGATAATAAGTTGCATTTCAGGCGATTTTTTCCGCGCTGATTGAATTTCTGTTGCAATTCGCTTCAAGACATCGGGACGCAATGTTTCTCGTCGGGTTTTATCCGTAATCAGCGAACCACCTAATTTGAGAAGTGTGACCATCAGGATGTTTTCTCCAATGTTGTCTCAAATACCCGTTTTGCTCCGGCTGATTTGAGAACCTCTATCACATTTTCTGATGAATTATTATCAACCAGCGCTATCATATTGCCGCCACGTCCACCACCGGATAATTTTGCGCCTTTTGCTCCGGCAGACATTGCAGCATCAACCAATCTATCCAATTCATCGGAAGAAACGGTTAATTTTTGCAGAAATTCATGATTTTTAAGCATTAAATTGCCTAATAAATCATTGTTACCGGATTGCATCGCCTGTTTTGCATCGGATGCAATTGTGCCGATGTCTTCAATAACTTGTTTTATATTCTCTTCTTTTTCGTATAGTCGTCGTACATCAGCAACAGCAGGTTTTGTTAGCGCGGTTGTACCCGTGTCAGCAACGACTAGTTGCACCTGATTTTGTATACCAATCATTTCTATGGGATTATCGCGTACATAGTAAATTGCCTGTTCATAAACAATCACCGTGTTATCAATCCCGCTTGGAGTGCCGTGATGAATTTTTTCCACTTCATAGACAATCTCATTAATCGCTTCACGGGGTATCACTACGTCAAAATATTCCAGCAAGCACCGGATAATTGCTGTTGAAATCGCCGCACCACTCCCCAGACCACTTGCAATCGGAATATCTGACCGCACAACTATCGAAACATCAGGAGTTGGAACATTCATCGCTTCTAAAGCCAATCGAACCACTTGAGAAAGCGGGTCATCGCCCTCAAAAGTGATTATTTTGTTGTTCAAGTCCTGTGCAATAATCTGAAACGGAGTGTTTGTCGATTCAACTTCAGCATAGGCTCGTAAAGAGGAAATCGGCATTGCAATCGCCGGTTGACCATAAACAACAGCATGTTCTCCGAATAGAATGACCTTTGCTGCTGCACTACTCACGAAGCGACTCCCAATTGTGGCAACACATACAACAAAAACAGGAAAGTCAGTCCCCATCCTACAATCGCAAGTTGCAATGGTCGATCAGTCAGAAGAACTTCATCCGGTGCGCCACCTTCTCCCTGAACATGGATGATATACAGATAACGAAACAACCCGTACAACACAAACGGAACACTTATCAAAGCTAATTGTATGTCGCGATACGTGCCAATATCGGCTTCAATCGTGTAAATCAGATAAGCCAAAAATGTAGATGTTGTTACCAATCGCAACATGTCATCTAATAGGGATAGGTTATAATGCTTGAATATCGGGCGCGTGATGAGTGCCTGTTCCCCGAGTGTCACCAGTTCCTGACGACGTTTCCCGACAGCGAGGAATAAGGCAAGCAATCCCGAACAGGCAAATAACCAGGGCGAGAAATTCTCAACCTGAAAAACAATCCATCCTGCCAGAACGCGCAACACAAACCCGGTTGTGATCGCGAGTACATCCAGCAAAACCATATTCTTCAGGTAAAACGAATAGGCAATCTGTAGCACAAGATATCCCGATAGAACATAACCGAGACCCCGGTCAAATGGGAATGCAATTGCAAGTGTCACAACAGGTATAAATATTGCTGCAATCTGAGCAACTCTCACAGGCAATTGACCGGATGGTAAGGGGCGATTTTTCTTGCGTGGATGTTGTTTGTCTTTTTCAATATCCACCAGATCGTTGATGATATAAACCGTTCCCGACATCAAAATTAGCAAAATACAGGCAACAATCACCCTTACAAGAGGCACTTGCCAGAATTCATAATCAAAATCAGTCAATTTTCCGTCAAATATAATCGCCGGAAATACAAAAAGCACATTTTTTGTCCATTGCTTCGGACGCATTGTGCGGATTAATCCAATCAGAGCTTGCAACTTATTTCTCCCTGCGCCTGTCAAAATCTATCGTGAACCTCTCAATTCACATGAATCCCGCATTATATAGTACACACAAACCACCACAATCCCCTATACTGCCTTCGTAGTTTATCCGTACAATAATCATCATAAATTAACACGCACGAAAGGAACATTATGAGCAAAGCCACAGCTATTGCACATCCCAATATTGCCTTTATCAAATATTGGGGCAATGCCGATGATAATCTGCGTCTCCCCGTAAATTCGTCTATCAGCATGAATCTTGATGGTCTGGAAACGAAAACAACTGTCACCTGGGATGATTCACTTAAAAACGACACCCTAACGCTTAACGGTAAACAGGAATTCGGCGCAGCATTGGAACGGGTTACAAATCATCTGAATCGGATTCGTAAGCGTCTTGAGATTCCTACATTCGCAAGTATTGAATCATCGAATAATTTCCCCACAGGAACAGGCATCGCATCATCTGCCAGTGCTTTCGCTGCCTTAACTGTTGCTGCCTGTGCTGCTGCCAATGCCGACATATCCGAAAAAGAACTCTCGACAATTGCCCGTACCGGATCAGGGTCAGCATCGCGATCTGTTCCTGCCGGATTCGTTGAGTGGTATGCTGCCGATACCCATGAAACATCTTTCGCCGAAACCGTTGCATCGCCGGATCATTGGGATTTAGTCGATGTGATAGCTATCGTAAGTGATCAACACAAGAAAACGGGTTCTCAAGCCGGGCATCCCACAGCAAAAACCAGTGATTTACAAAATGCACGGGTGTCAGGCGCTCAAAATCGACTGGATACGGTCAGACAGGCAATTCTTGATCGTGATTTTCCAATTTTTGCCGACATTGTTGAACTCGATAGTAATCTGATGCACGCGGTTATGATGACCAGCAAGCCAGCATTGTTTTACTGGAAACCCGTTACACTTACCATCATGGAACTGATACGCGAATGGCGTGAAGAAGGCTTGTCCGTTTGCTACACACTTGACGCCGGACCCAACGTGCATTGTATTTGTATTAGAAAAGATGCTGAGACTGTAAGAGAACGCATCTCAAAATTATCCGGTATTCTGGATATAAAAATGGCGTCGGCAGGGGGCGCAGCACGGGTCATAGATTAGAGATTATCAATCACAATAACCTGACATTTCACCTACGAAGTGAAAAATGAATGTGAGTCGCTTGCTATTGCGACCAACACCACCTTATAATGCACATAAAGCAATGCAACACTCAATCAGATAAATGAACGCTTTAAGGGTTATCCTCTATGCTGGATCTACTGTTAGACAATAATTTCCTATCCTCCATAATAGCCTTTGCCATCATCCTGATTCCTGCGATTATCATCCACGAATTAGGACATTTCGTCGCTGCGAAGATGGTCGGCATCAGTGTGCTGGAATTCGGTGTTGGTTTCCCGCCACGCATGGCACGCTTATTCATGTGGGGAGAAACAGAATTTACAATCAACTGGCTGCCTATCGGTGGTTTCGTGCGTCCTCTCGGCGAGGATATGATAGGTCCTGTCGCAGAAGAAAGTTATCCTGACGATGATTATGACGGGGATAAACCTAAAAATGTGACCTATATCAGTGAACGTGAAGAACTGATGTCGCGTGGTGTGCCCGAAGATAAGTTACAATCTGTAAATGATACAAAACCCTGGCCCCGAATCTGGTTTATGGTGGCAGGTGCTGTATTCAATGTCGTATCTGCGGTTATCTTCTTTGTCATCGCAGCACTCATCGGGATTCCGATTGAAATGGGTGCAAGAGTAGTCATTGCAGAATATCCAGAGTCATCTGTGTTTAATCAACCACAGGTCTATGCGGGTGATGCCATCGAACTCATCAACGGCGAATATTTCGCTGACCCGGCAACATTTTTCGATGATTTATCCGCCTACAACGGTGAAACTGTTGAACTGACACTGCGCCACCCGCACAACTTTGAAAATGAAGAATTAGCCGGGCAACGGTATGTCATCAGCATCGTGCCGGATGTTGACCCGCAATCACTGCTACCATCGGTGTTTATCAGTGGTGTTGTCGAAGAATCGCCTGCTGCGGAAGCTGGCATTTTACCGGGCGACCATATTATCGCCGTCAATGATGTGCCTGTTGCATTTGAAAATCCTGTCCTTGATTTAGTGACAGCCGCAGAAGAATTTGCAGGGTCTCCGGTTGAATTAACCGTGCTGCGTAATGGTGCAGAAATCGAATTGACTCTCATTCCACGTGAAAATCCACCACCGGGTGAAGGACGCATCGGTGTCGCAATTGCAGCTAACTGGAAAACACAGGATGACATTCATTTCCACAATGAACTCAACGCACAATATGAAATGGTTCCACAACCTTTCGGTGATGCAGTTGCCTATGGTGTCAACCGTACTGGAATGGTTCTAAAGCTCATCATTGATTTGCCGGGACAACTGATTAGTGGCGCGATTTCTCCTGAACAGGCACGTCCGGTTAGTATCGTAGGCATCAGTCAAATCGGTGGCAGATTCCTGCAAGAAAGTATCCGTACAGGATCACCATCAATGGTACTGGACTTTATCGCACTGATTAGTATTTTCCTCGGTGTGACCAATTTGCTACCATTCCCACCGCTTGATGGTGGACGAATTCTCTTCGTGCTGATCGAGATTATTCGTGGCAAACCTGTACCACCACAAATCGAAAACATGGTTTATCGCATCGGTATCGCTATCTTACTCATACTCGGTGTGATTATCATCATCTTTGATATTTTCAATCCCATAAACTTAGGATAGTTGAGGAGCAACATAACTACATGACAGATCGCTTTGACGAATTTGAAAACGATCTCGACTCACAACCAACCTTTGAGGATGCTCTCGAAGAACTCAAAACTGATGATGAAAGCCTCCCGAGCCCTGCAATGATTGTGGGGCTTTCGGGGCTCTCAGTAGAACAGTTAAAACAGTTGGGTCCTGTCTGGGACGGTTTGAGTACATCATATCGCCGCATTCTCATGCAAATGCTGGTGGATGCTTCAGCGTCCAATTTTGCGCTGGATTTCCGTCCGATTGGTTTTGCAACACTGACATCGGCACAGGCAGATGTCCGGCAAGCAGCCATTGAATTACTCGCTGAGGATGAAAGCAACGCGTTCCTTCGTGACTTGCTGCATATCGCACAAAATGACGACGCCAGCAATGTCCGTGCCGAAGCTGTGAAAGCCCTCGGACGTTTCGCGCTGCTCGGTGAAATGGGTGATTTGCGCGATGATTTAGCCGAAACCGTGCAAACGACTTTACTCAAAATCATCGGTAATGCCAGCGAAGATAGTGAAGTCCGGCGCTTTGCTATCGAATCCATTGGAAATTGCACCCGCGAAGGTGTGCCGGATGTCATCGCAGAAGCCTATCGCAACGCTGACCCCAATATGCGCCTGAGTGCTGTAATTGCGATGGGGCGCTCCTGTGATGATCGCTGGGAAAATCAAATCCTTGAGGAATTAACCAATAACGACAATGAATTTCGTATAGCCGCAATTCGGGCTGCCGGAGAAATTCAACTCGATTCGGCTGTTCGTCCGATCATCAAAAACATCGAAGATGGTGAACGTGATGAACAGGAAGTCGCTATCTGGTCACTCGGGGAAATTGGCGGTAAAGAAGCCGTTCGCACACTGGAATCACTGATGGCAGGTGCAGAAGATGCGGATGATGCTAATTTGATCGAACTCATCGACGATGCACTCGGCAATGCCAGCCTGGTCAACGGTGATTTCATGATGATTGACTTCACCGACACCGAATAAGCGCAACTTATACTCTCAATCAAAAACACCCGTCTATTTCAACGGGTGTTTTTTGTTAATCTCAGGGTTGAATTTCTAATTTAGCCCATCCCGAACCAGCTAATCATTTTCATGCCGAGTCCCATGTCATCGAGCTTGATTTTGCCCATCATAAAGGCTTGCATCGGATTGGTCTCTCCGGTCGCAATCGCATAGAAATCATCGGCAGCAGCTTTAACGGTCATATTGGCTTCCACATCGCCTTCACCATGTGAAACTGTCCCATCATCGACCTTGAGCCAGTACATACCGCCATTATCACCACTCAAATCAAATTGAATCGTTGTATTAACACCCTGCGCTTTATCCGCCTGAAAATTATCCATCATGGTCGGGAAAATGCTATTAATCTCTTCTTTTGTCGCCATTGCAAAAACTCCTCTATGATTAGTTTTATAGTATTTGTCTCAAATTCAGGTTACGCCTCTATACTATAATAGATAAACACACCCGACCACACTATGTTGAGGGATTTACTCATGTTACGAACAAAAATAGGAATTCTTACTGTTATTTTCTTATTGATGACTGTTTCGTCGATAGTAGCCATTGATGAAGTGACCGGATTGGTCGGCGATGTTGCCCTGATTGGCGCAGATTATAATGTCTATACTTATGCCACAGATACAACCGACATTACACAATTAACGGATGATGCTGATTCGGTCGGGCGCTATCAGTGGGCGACCTGGTCAAATGATGGTCGATTAGCCTATTTTTGCTGTGAATCCAACCCCGTCGGGCGTGCTTTTATCTCACAAAATTCTGAGACATCCGGTGAATTAGCCTATGAACGTGAAGGCTCAATCATCATTTATGCCTCATGGTCTCCGGCAAATTGTGGTGAAAATTGCCGTGAACTCGCCCTTTTAAGCAGTAATTTAAACACGGGCACACTCGATATCGACATTGTGGAAGATAGCAATAACCCGCAAATAACAACTATTGCATCCGGTAATCCATTCTATTTTCACTGGGATTCGACCGGAACACAGATGATTTTTCATCGCTATAACGAAAGTCTTGATATTTATAGTCGTACACAAAATGACATCACGGCGTCTATAGAGAATTCTGCCGGAACTTTTCAAGCACCTGTATGGTCTCCTGTCGATGACCGTGTACTCGTTGCTTTGCCGGGTGCCGACCCGGGATTGAGTCAACTCGCAATTATCAGTGGAGACAATATAACAATCGTTGATGAAGACATTAGCGGATTCCTATCATTTTCGTGGTCGCCCGATGGTTCAAAAATTGCCTATCGCTCATTTGATGAATTCGGTGTTTCGCCAATTATCCTCTTCGATGCCGATACAGGTGAAGCAATTTCTGTGGTGGATAATGGTGCTGCGCTTGCTTTCTTCTGGTCGCCGGATAGCACAAAAATTGCCTATATCACACTTTCAGACACAGATAATACGCGCAATGCCAGTGCCGGAGTGCGTGTGAATCAAAGTTTTGTACAAAACGATTCACCTACGTATTTAAACTGGAATGTTCTTGATATTGAGGGGCAACGTAACCTGAGCTATAGTTCATTCATACCGACCTATGAATTTTTGTACTTGCTCACGTATTTCGAACAATTTGCACCGTCCCATCGGCTCTGGTCGCCGGATAGTCGTTACCTGTTGTTCACAGGTGGTCTGAACGAAAATCAACGCATACCGATGGGTTACATTCTGGACACAGAGAATCCAGATAGTGAACCCGGTGCAATTGCCGATGCAGTATTTGCTACCTGGAGTTTTGAATAATAATCACATGCACAGGAAATTATCAGGACTAATCGCCATCGGATTGCTTTCGATACTCACAGGATGTATTCGCCAGCAACCGAACATCATTATCATTACAGCAACCTTTCCATCGAATCCGGTGACAGTTGTTGAAGCATCGCCACAGATTATTGTGTCTACACCGACTGATAATCCGACGCCGATTCCCGTTCAGACGATTGTTCTGTCTCCTGTGCCACAACAACCTTTGAGCAATCCAACGGCAAATGCGACACCGCCCCCTGTTGACATCCCATCAATACATACGGTGCAGTCGGGTGATACCTTATCTGGCATTGCTGCCAGTTACGGGGTCACAGTTGACGCGATTTTGTCTGTCAACGAATTACTCGATCCGAATATTCTGAGTGTCGGACAGCAAATCCTCTTGCCGGATGTGCCGGAAGTCTATACACCGAATTTCAAAATTATCCCGGATAGCCGCTTGATACGTGCGCCGGGCAGTCGTAATTTCGATGTCGCAGCATTTATCGCCGCTCAACCGGGTTACATCCGTACCGCGACAGGTGACGTAACCATTCGTCTCGATAATGGCGCAGGTTTCCCGATGACAGAAACATCTGCCCAAATTGTTGAACGTGTCGCTATCGAATATAGTGTTGATCCGCGCATTTTATTGGCAATTCTTGAATATCGTTCCGGTTGGTTGAGTAATCCCCAACCATTAGACACTTTACTGGAACGCCCGATTGTCAGTGAAGCAACCGCGCCTAATGCCGATGATTTGTACAATCAATTGTCCTGGACAGCAAATGAACTCAATCGCGGATACTACGCATGGAAATATCGCGGATTGACAACCATCACTTTTGCAGATGGGTCAGGTTATCAAATTAACCCTGAACTCAATCCGGGTACAATTGCTGTTCAGCATATGCTGGCGCAGGATGCTACACCGCGTTCAATCTGGGAAAACGAAGTCAGCTTCACCGGGCTTTACTCCATTTACGTGCAATATTTCGGAGACCCGTTCGCAAATGCTGTCGAGCCTCTAATTCCATCGAACTTACAGCAACCTCAATTTCTATTGCCCTTTGAGTCCGGTATCGAATGGCGATACACAGGGGGACCTCACGGCGGATGGGGGTCGGGTAGTGCCTGGGCATCGCTCGATTTTGCGCCATCGGAAGAAGATCGTGCTGACGGGGTATTCTGTTATATCTCGGACTGGTGGCTGACGGCTGTTGCCCCCGGCGTCATTGCCCGTGCCGGAGAAGGCGTCATCGTACTCGACCTTGATGCTGATGGCGATGAATCCACGGGCTGGTCAGTCATGTATCTTCACATGTCAGATGATGGCATGGTCGAAGAAGGTATTCGCGTCAATGCTGGCGATAGGGTAGGGCGACCCTCATGTGCTGGCGGCTTTTCGAACGCAACCCATGTTCACATCTCCCGAAGATTCAACGGGGAATGGCTTCCCGCTGACTGTCAATCATGTTTACCGGAATATCAGGTATCCCCTTTCGTGATTGGAGATTGGACAACCATCGGACTTGATGGACAATACTATCAGGGCTTCATGACAAACGGCTCAACACAAATTCAAGCTGAACAAAGCCGCGAAACTACCATCAACAATCGCATTTCAGGATAAGTAAGATGAGTATCAAACACTATTCGTTGCTGATTGCCCTGTTAGCTGGCATCGGCTTCTGGATATTACCGCAACAAACACAACCGATTCAGGCACAGCCGAGGATAACGAATACAACAGTCAATGTCGTTATTCCCGAAGCGACTGCCACATCACCACCGCAAAACAATGCTTTCGTGGAGGCATCACCATCGCCGACCTTTACTGCAACGCCCCCTTTGCCGGATGCAACGCTGGTTTCAGTTGCCGCATCAGGAACAGCACTTATCCGCGATTTCCCGGAAGATGGGACTGTGCTTGGTGTTTTGCAGGATAATACGCAATATCAGGTACTCGGACAATATTTTTCCTGGTATCAGATTCAACTAACAACCGTTCCACAGGGTTTTGGCTGGGTTTACTTTGAAGATGTCGCTGTATCCGGTGACTTTACAACAATTCCGGCAGTTGATCCCAATGTCCAACCGGCAGAACTCTCAGAACAGGATATTGTAACCCAAACTGCACAGGTTCTATTCCAGACACCAGGTTTTGCCGAAACAGCCACCGCAGAATCCCGTATTTTAGAAGTCCCACAGGAAACAGTAAATCCAAATTCTGATAGTGAATTTCCGCCAACATTCACCCCTCCGGCAGATATGGTCGAACTTCAACCAACACCCCGTCCTGATGCGCGTCCCACACAGCCATCAGACCTTGATATTATTGATTCCCTGAGAGATTCAGTTCTGTCCGGCAATATTCCACCATTGCTCATGATTTTAGGACTTGGAGTATTTGGCACACTCGGAATGCTGATTTCCGCTGTTCGCCGATAAGAAAAAAAGAGCCTGCTCAATCGAACAGGCTCTCTGATATTCATAATATTTCTGTAGGGACAACACCTGTGTTGTCCGCCGTTCAAACTCAGTAGCTACTGCATGAACTACAGCTTGCGTCGTCTGCTGCGCCTTCGCCATCTTTTGATTTGAAGGATGAACCACAACCACAGCTTGAAACTGCGTTCGGATTATCAATGCGGAAACCACCACCGATTAAGCTATCGACAAAATCAATGGTCGCACCTTCGAGATAGACAAGGCTTGTCGGGTCAACCAGCAGGCTCACCCCGTCAACACTTACTACTTTGTCGTATTCACGGGGTGTTTCTTCAAATGACATCCCGTACTGCATACCCGAGCAACCACCACCGGTCACAAAGACACGCAACGAATAATCAGGAATATTGCGTTCCTGAAGCAGATTTTTAATAATAGCAACTGCCGCAGGTGTGACAGTCATTTCAACTTCCTGTACCTGTGTCTCTACATTTTGCTCTGCAAGCGCCATGAGCCTTACTCCTGAACTAAACTATCAGCATTAACACCATCAACTATAGCACGTGCCGATAATCCGGTCAATTAAATAGATAGATATTTTAAAAATACACACATTATCCGGGGATTAAATAGGTACAATGCTCGTCACCATCAGAGATTTGCGACATTTTGCGGGGTACAACACCCAGCATCTGCGAAATCAAACGCATATCCATCTGACAGAGCGTATGATTTTCATCATCCCGCGAAATCGTATGATAAGGACAATTACCCGTTACCAGAAGAAAACCCTCTTTGTGAATATCCCAGTTGGCTTCATAACCATGATTGTTGAGATACTCAACCACACTATCCAATCGCTTCCGCATACTGCCTTCACGCGGAATATTTGCCTCAATTGCCATATCATCGGCAACCCCCTCAATAATGACATTAACCTGCTTTTCAGGCAGCGTTTCACGCATTTTTCTGAGGAGATTTGTTGCCAGTTCGGGATAATTATTGGGAAAATGCGAATTCCCGAGGTCTGTGAGCGAATAAACATGCTGTGGACGCCCCGGTGTTGAACGATGCCGCATCTGTGCTGAGTCCACCAGACCATCTTCCTGTAATTTTGAGATGTGATGACGAACCGTAACCGATGTAATTGACCCGCGCAGGGCTTCTAAATCGGCAACAATATCATCGACCGTCGCAGTTTCACGGTCACGGAGTATCTCTAAGATTTGACGGCGCGTTTCTTGCATGGGAATCCCAAAAATAATTAAGATGTGCATCATAAAAAGTGTAACTTTTAGCCAGTCTATTGTCAAACCTCGACATTTAATGATAGCATTTTGCAAATTATCATGACATCTAACTTATTATGAGGAAGGGCGAACATTGCAAACAATTGCATTCCAGGGGATACATGGCGCAAATTCAGAAAATGCCATTTATGAGTATTTCGAGACAGAGGACATAAACACTCATCCTGTTTCGGAGCTGGATTCACTATTTGAAGTCATCCACCGTAAAGAAGTCGATTTTGCACTCGTACCCGTTGAGAACGCACTTGCGGGTGCGGTCAATGGCACATACGAATTGTTGATGGATTATGATCTGCGGATTCAAGCCGAAGTCATTCATCATGTCCACCATGCACTAATGGCATTACCCGGTACTCGCATTGAAGATTTAGACTGTGTACGCTCACATCCACAGGCACTCGCACAATGCGAACGATTCTTACAGCGTAACAACATTAAGCCCGTAAACTGGTACGATACCGCCGGAGCAGCCAAAGACCTGGCAAGCGAAAAAGTAACCAATATCGGGGCACTTGCGACAACCCGCGCCGCCAAAATTTACGGTCTGGAAGTTCTGGCAGCAGGTGTCGAAGATGTCTCATTCAACTACACGCGATTTTTCTTGCTCGGTCATACCGACCCTGAACGGGCTGAAGCTAATA
>ENA-OWNT01000645-OWNT01000645.1-seawater-metagenome-genome-assembly--contig:-NODE-645-length-68557-cov-6.942085_pt1 | contig 68557 bp, 56 predicted proteins | sample MGYA00238136_ERZ651165 | MGnify/ENA primary metagenome ERZ651165 (study PRJEB26861, sample SAMN08777766) | seawater metagenome | isolation source: coastal seawater | place: USA: Florida | collected... | reverse complement strand
AAACGGGAGTTATTGATAACAATACATCCCGTTTTACGATCTTTGCAGCTAATAAAACCGCACTCTTCAGCCATTTTCGAGGCCTCAGAATACGAAATTCTGGCAAATTCCGGCGAGTATACATTACTGTCGGAAAATGGCAAATTTATTTGCAGTAATTTATCAAAATAGAGGCTTTAGCGCGTTTTTCGCTTAAAACCACCGAAAGTATGACTCGTTGGTCAAGATTAGCACAACATAACGTTAACATTTACTCAACGGAATACTTAACCGAACGAGGAGCGAGCACGAATACATTGCACTAACACACTGTATTTTAACTAACAGTAGTGATTGCTAGACCTTTAAGTTCAATACATCCACCATGGAGTATAGACCAGGTTCTTTGCCATTCAACCATTGTGCAGCATGCACCGCTCCCTTTGCGAAGGTGAGTCGGCTAGATGCTTTGTGCGTTATTTCTAATCGTTCCCCAATGTCAGCGAACAGTGCCGTGTGCTCACCAACAATGTCCCCTGCGCGCACCGTAGCAAAACCGATGGTGCCCTGATCTCGCTCAGGCTCTTTACCTTCGCGTCCATATACTGCACATGTTTTTAAATCTCTGCCAAGCTCATCAGCAATTGCTTCACCTATGGCCATCGCGGTGCCTGAAGGTGCATCTTGCTTGAACCTATGATGCGCTTCGGTAATTTCAATGTCTGCGGTTTCGCCCAACACGCTCGCGGCTTGTCGAACAAGCGACAGCATTAGGTTTACCCCTACGCTGTAATTTGCAGCAAACACAATAGGGATGTGCTTTGCAGCACTATCCAATGCAGCTAGCTGCACTTCATTAAGCCCTGTAGTGCCTATTACTACCGGCATATTATTTTTTACGCACCATTCAAGGTTACTCTCAATAATTGAAGGCAACGTAAAATCTATCATTACATCGGCATCACTACTGCTAAGCGACGACACTGCAGTACAATTAATGTCTTTTTTTCCAATACCAGCAAGTTCACCTACGTTCATACCCACCCAAGGCGAGTCGTCTCTTACGGTAGCAACGCCAAGCTGCGCATTTTCATTTAAATCTAACGCTTCAATAAGTACGCGACCCATACGCCCATTGGCGCCAAACAAACCTACTTTCATGCTATTTCACACTTTTTAATTATTGGGTAATTGCTCTGCATTCTGCCAAATGAAAATACTATTGCAATGCAAGAATGGCATTTAATATATCAATTACGTTTCGCGTTAATGCAAATTACATCTCCAATATAAATTTACACTACCGTTTAACTGAAACCATATGAGAGGCGTAAAGGTTAATATGCGAGAGTCTGCACAGAAAAAACGCTCATTTGCTGCCGCCTACTCCTACTTTTAGATACACTTGGCTCTGCTCTTAGATACATTGTTAAACGTATTCATACTGTGCCGATTTAATCTTAGCCGGTGCTCGCTAGTATGCTTTTATTCGTTTCTTATTCAAAACAAACCTAAAGATAAAAATATGAAGAAAAACGCGCTAATTTGGGACATCCCCACTCGCCTGTTTCACTGGTTGCTTGTAGGAAGTATTGTGGCCCAATATGCCACTGTAAACTGGTTAGATAATGCTGTGCAATGGCACTTCTATGTTGGTTATTTTACGCTTTTTCTTGTTGTTTTTAGACTGTTTTGGGGTGTGGTGGGCACGCGCTACGCCAAATTCACGCAGTTTGTTAAAGGTCCTAAATCAGTGATGAATTATTTAAAATCACTCTTTGATAAGGATGCGACTCCAACGGCAGGACACAACCCATTAGGCGGATGGTTTGTTATTGTCATGCTGATTTTGGTGGCTATACAGTCTATTTCAGGCCTATTTATGACTGACGACATCTTTTTAGATGGCCCTTACCGAGCACTGGCAACTGAAGAAGTGTTAAGTGTAATGTCGTCATTACATCATCTTGCTTTCGACGCTTTACTTTATGTTATCTCTCTACACATAAGCGCTGTAATCTTTTATGCAGTGTTTAAAAAGCAAAAACTCGCACCCGCAATGGTCCATGGTAAAAAAGAGGTTTTCCACAATGAAGCAGATGGAAAGCATATAAGTATCGAGCACTCAAAGTTAATTCGTGCATTAATAGTGGCTTTAATAGCTGCATTCGTTGTGTACTTAGCCATTGAAGTGTATCCACCCGCACCGCAGGTGGACGACTTCTATTATTAATAGGCGTCCGTATTTGGCGAACTCTCACAATGCCTTTGCGAAGCGCGCAATAGACACCAACGTGGCGTTTATTGCGCTTTAGCTTTAGCAACTAGCCCTTTTTGCATCATTACCTGTTGAATTTCACCTACGCTAGCAGGGTCATCGATAGTAGACGGAACGGTAATATCTTCGTTAGCGGCGACTTGCCTAATAAGTTTACGAAGAATTTTACCCGAGCGAGTTTTCGGTAGTCGGTTTACTACAATGGCGCGTTTAAAACTAGCGACAGGTCCAATGGTGTCTCGTACAAGGCTTACTAGCTCGCTTTCCAACTGAGTTTCATTAATATCAACACCATCTTTTAACAGCACCAAGCCAATAGGAAGTTGGCCTTTTAACTTATCGTTAATCCCAATTACGCTGCATTCGGCAATGGCAGGGTGTGAAGCTAGAACTTCTTCCATCTCACCGGTAGAGAGCCTGTGACCTGCAACATTAATTACATCGTCTGTACGCCCCATAATAAATACAAATCCATCATCATCGATGAAACCATTATCCCCTGTACTGTAATACCCTTCATACTCGGTTAAATAGCCTTGAATAAAGCGGTCATTATCTTGCCAGATAGATTGTAAGCACCCTGGAGGCAGCGGCAGTTTTATAGCAATAGCACCTTTTTTACCTACATCTTGTTGCTCGCCATTACTTTTAAGTACTTGCACATTAAAACCTGGCGTAGGCACACTAGAAGAGCCAGGTTTAGTTTGAAGTGGTTGAATACCCATAGGGTTTGAACAAATAGGCCACCCCGTTTCGGTTTGCCACCAGTGATCGATAACCGGTACGCCCACTTTTTCGCTTGCCCAATAGTAGGTAGAAGGATCAAGGCGTTCACCTGCCATGAAGAGTGTGCGTAAACTTGAAATGTCATATTCTGATAAAAGTAGCGCATTGGGATCTTCTTTTCGGATAGCACGAAACGCCGTTGGTGCAGCGAACAATACGTTAACTTTATGTTTTTGAACTACACGCCAAAATGCGCCCGCGTCGGGTGTACCAACAGGTTTACCTTCATACATCACCGTGGTTGCCCCCTTAATTAGAGGACCGTAAACAATGTATGAATGCCCTACAACCCAGCCAACGTCCGATGCCGCCCAAAAAACGTCTTCTTCACTTATACCGTAAATGGCATCTAGTGAATAATTCAACGCAACGGCATGCCCGCCGTTGTCTCTTACCACGCCCTTGGGCTTTCCTGTTGTGCCCGATGTATAAAGCACATATAAAGGGTGCGTGGCATCTAGTTCTACTGCCTCTACTGGGCTGCTACTTGACATAAGGTAATGCCAATCGTGATCGTAACCAGTCTCAAGCCGTGCTTTTAGCTGCTCTCGTTGAACCAAAATACAACCCTGAGGCTTGTGCGTTGCCAAATTAATTGCCTCATCCACCAATGGCTTATAGGGCAATACTTTTTTACCTTCAATACCACATGATGCAGTTACGATAATTTTTGGCTTTGCATCGTCTATCCGCACCGCAAGCTCATTGGCTGCAAACCCACCAAAAACGACAGAATGGATAGCGCCTATTCGCGCACAAGCTAACATAGCAATAGCGGCTTGTGGGATCATAGGCATGTAAATAATGACGCGGTCGCCTTTTGTGACACCTAGCCTAGAGAGTGCACCTGCGAATGTTGAAACCTCACTAAGCAGTTCGCTATAAGTAAAAGATACTGTGCTTTGCGTTACGGGGGATTCATAAATAAGTGCTGTTTTATCACCCTTTCCAGATTGGACGTGATGATCGAGCGCGAGGTAGCTAGTATTTAGAGTGCCACCTTTAAACCACTCAACAGTGCCGCCGGATATATTATTAAACGCAGAGGGAGGGGTCTTGAACCAGTCGATAGCCTTCGCTTTTTCAAGCCAAAATGCCTGTGGCGATTGCGTGGCAGCTGAATATTCCTTCTTATAAAGCATAACGATGTCCAATAAAGATGAAGTAGTTATTACCCTACTTCATCGCGATGGCTAATGCTTATAAGACTTCAGGCTTAAGGGTCTTATGCTATTGAAAATAAAGAAATTTAATATTTAAATTTTCATTACTTATTGTGCGTTAAATATTCTTTCTCGCCAAACATCAACACTCATAGGTTTATCAAGCCAAAACCCCTGAAAAGAATCACATCCACAGGTACGAGCGTGTGATAGTTGATGGTCAGTCTCAATACCTTCAGCCACGGTATTAATGTTCATTGCATTTGCAAAGTTACAAATACTGCGAACTAACAGTCGCTTTTGGTCCGAGTCATCTATGTCCTCTATGAAAAGCCGGTCAACTTTTAGCTCTTTAATGGGCAGAGACTCTAAATAATTTAAATTCGATTCTGCTTTTCCGAAGTTAACGATGGATATGTTAAAACCAAATTCAGAAAGCACTTTAATTCGTGATTGAATAATACTGATACCGCGCTTCAACGCTCCTTCGGCCAATTCTAATGTGAGCATATTGCTTGGTATCTTCCATCGCTCAACAGTAGCAACAAACTTAGATACAAAATCAGCACGAGCCAAATGCTTCGTGCTTATGTTCAACGAAAGCTGAGTGGTAACGTTTTTCTCCAAACACTCGCTAAGTAATTGACAAGCGCGGTCACAAACCCATAACCCCAAGTCAGCAATAGCATCGTCTTCTTCAGCAATCGGGATAAACTCATTGGGTTGAATTACACCTAAATGTGGGTGATGCCAACGTAAAAGTACTTCAGAACTAATAATATTTTTTTCTGCGTTATATTGCGGCTGAAGTTCGATAAACAATTCATTGCTAGACAAAGCTCGAGAAAGAGAGCGCTTGATATAACTGTACCTCTCAATATCCTGCGTATTGATATGAGTAACATCGTGTACAAGGCTTCCTGAGTTCATAGCCTTTCCACTACTCACGGCTGTTATCGCCATGCAATCAATTAACTTCTTATAGCTCACATGCTTTGAGGAAATGGTGCAGCTAACAGTCTCAGCCTCAATTTGAAGCGCATTATTATGAAGCGTAAATGGAATTAACACATGCTCTTCAAGAAGGTTGCACACTTTTGAAATGGCTTCACACGATGTTATTGAGTCGATAAACGACTGCATTGGCACAATGTAAAAAGAGCCGCGCCCTCCTTTCGCTACCATATACGCACTTGATGAAAATGTTCGCGCCAACCTATTGGAAACAATTCGCATAATATAGTCGAAGGTGGCTACACCAAATACATCTTCGTATTCACTAATATGCTTTATTGCCACACGCATAAATACGCGCGTGCTGGGGATAGAACTTGATTTGGCACCAATTTCATTGATGTATCTCTCCAGTTTACAAAGGTTCGATAAACCTGTAACAGAATCTTCAAAAGCGAGTTGCTTGTAGTGCGTCAGATCTCGTTCATGCACAGAGTTATCTTTAATAGTCACTACCGTTAAGGACTGCTGATGAATATTGCATTGTTTTTGCGACACTTCACAACTTAAACGCTTACCATTTTTATGCCGCACGTGACGCGTTGATACATCGTTGCTCGATGTTGTAGCTGGAAAATGGCTTGTTGCTGATTGGGCAAAAATAATATTGATGTCTTGTCCAATGAGTTCATCAGGACAATAGCCTAGTGTCGGTTTTGCCTGCTCGTTCACAGTCAGCACCGTACCGTGTTCATCAACGGTCATTACCACTGCGTCAATGTGGTTAAGTATAAGAGAAACGTAGTCAGCAAAGTTATTTTGTGAGTCGGATAACAGCTGGGTTTGCGTTTCATCCTGAATTGCACCATAAAGACGTTTTAGCTTAACACCATCACGTTTTTCTAACTGGCAATAAACAGTAAGCTTTATACTTCGCTTGCCTTTATTTCTATCGCGCAGACTGAAGTGAAAATCAAAACAATCACTACGTTTTATCGCACGCAGTAAAGACGTAATAAACGTACGCCTTTCTTCATAAGTCAATATGTCAAGAATATGTTGGTAAGACATAAAGCCAACATGCTCGAGCCCCAGTATCTCTTTAACTATGGCGGTACACTGTAACGTTCCAGACTCCCTATCTAACTCCCACGCCCCAACACGAGAAACTTCACTCACCTTTTCAAGTAATGCTAGTTGCTGTGAAAGCTTTTCAGAATAAGGGTGTTTGGCAAGATGGTAGTGAAGCGCTATTTCAATCTTTTGGCGAATAATGTCTAGGTAGCTGTGCTGAACTGTACTCAACGATTTGTTTTTCAAAAAGGTGAGCGCAACATACTCTATTGCACCATGAACATTTTTGATTGCTTTCACAACGATATAGGTGTTTTCGTAACATGCAAACTCAGGCGGTAATGCAAGCTCTTCTGCCGCAATTGGCGCGCTCATTGCCGACATCGCAAGCATTTGATTAATATCGTCGGGCAACTTAATAGACAGTTTTTCTAGATTGGTGTGTGAAGAATCGGCGTGTGTGATAACAGCTACACCTGAGTGAATGTTAATAGAGGCCATCAAGACGCAAAGCGCTTGTGTCTGTTGCCTCCCCTCATCGAGCAAGCTGCCAAACTCAGGGTTGTCAGCGTAGTGCGTTGAGAGTGTGTTGCTGTTGCGTAGTTCCATCTAACTTATGCCCCACAAAATAAAAACGTAATTCGGTTGCACGGCGTGTCTCCGCCATAATCTTTAATTGCGCATACTACGCATTTTAGCTCGTCCTTTAGTCTAAATTTTAGTCAACAACCTCTCCAATATCCAGTTTGCATTGTGTTTTAACGTGCAATTTTTTCTCGATTATTTCACTCTGCTAAATATTAATATGTTTGACGTTTGTCAAAAATATGCAGCTTTAATTCGTTGATGTTTATCAACTTTACACACAAGCAACATTGTATAGTGCTGAATTGCTCGTGTGTAAGTTGGTATATTTGCTAACTAAAGCTTCTTATGCAGCCGTTTTTTGAGTGACCTGTCTTTTTTAATTCAGTCTTTCTTATGATCAGTCTTTTTTGTAATCAGTCTTTTTTGTAATCAGTCTTTTTTATAATCATCATGACAAGACTTACAGCTAGCGCCAATTTTACCAATAGCGCTGCGATATGCACTTTCATCGCCAGCATCAACCACGGCTTGAAGGTTTTGTGATGCTGCCTTAAAGGCCATAACTTTCTTTTCAACGTCTGAGAAGTTTTCCCAAATTGCATCTTTTGCACCTGTCTCAACGCTAAACTCACGCGTATCAACCGACATGTAGTCACTCATCATATCCGCTAGTTGTTCTAGGCGGACGGCGTTGGTTTTCATGACAGACTCGTCAAACGGAAGTGCGCCTTTCGCCATTCCACCTAATGGCCCCATATTGCTGCGCACAAGCTGAAAAATTGCCTGGCGATATTGGGTAGCCGCTTTAGCATGCTTTTCTGAAGATGCTGATTTAACTTCTGCAGCAAACGTCGCACTTGAAATACATGCTGCTACAGCGCCCACTACTATTGCTTTTGAAAAAAATTTCATGCCTGTTCCCTATTTCATTTTTTGTATTTTTATGAATCGAACGAATTCAAACTGTGTTGTTCTGAACAACATAAATGCACACAGTAGCGTTATGTAGAAAATAGCGACCGATTTGCCGCTTCCATAGCTCGTTCGTTCCTATGAATGTGTTTTTCTATCGTGACTAATAGTGCAATAAAGCGCAAGAATTATAACGCTGAATGACATTATTGAAGGGGCTAACAACAAAAAAGCCCTCAAATGAGGGCTTTAACTATTTACGATACTGTAAATGCTTTAAACACTTAGTTCGTTAAGTCGTCGAAAAACTTCTTCACACCGTCAAAGAAGCCTTGTGCTTTTGGACTGTGCTTACCAGATGCCTTTCCAACCGAGTCTTCAAGTTCTTGAAGCAGCTCTTTTTGGCGCGCAGACAAGTTAACCGGTGTTTCCACAACAACTTTACACATCAAGTCGCCCATTGCGCCGCTACGTACTGACTTAACGCCTTTACCACGTAGACGGAACATACGGCCCGTTTGCGTTTCAGGGCTAATTTTTAACTTAACTTTTCCGTCAAGCGTTGGTACTTCAAGCTCTCCGCCTAACGCTGCTGTAGTGAAGCTTAATGGTACTTCACAGTAAAGGTTATTTCCGTCACGTTGGAAGATATCGTGGTCTCGTACATGCACTTGCACGTACAAGTCGCCTGCTGGGGCACCGTTTTCTCCCGCTTCACCTTCACCCGATAGGCGAATTCGATCACCTGTATCTACGCCAGCTGGAATTTTAACGTTAAGGGTCTTGGTTTTCTCTTTGCGACCGTGGCCGTGACAGCTGTTGCAAGGGTCTTCAATAATCTTGCCCTTACCAGAACATGTAGGACATGTCTGCTGTACAGCAAAGAAGCCCTGACGCATTTGTACTTGACCATTTCCATGACACGTTGGACAGGTTTTAGGTGACGAGCCTTTCTTCGCGCCAGAGCCATCACATACATCACACTCTACAAGTGTAGGTACGCGAATGTCGACACTCTTTCCGCGTACCGCTTCTTCTAGTGATAATTCTAGGTTGTAGCGAAGGTCGGAGCCTTGGCGTGCACGCGATTGACGGCCACCACGACCTCCACCACCAAAGATGTCGCCGAATACGTCACCGAAGATATCGCCAAAATCAGCACCGCCGCCGTAGCCGCCGCCACCGCGATTAGGATCAACACCCGCATGACCGTACTGGTCGTAAGCGGCACGTTTTTGTGAATCTGACAGGATTTCGTAGGCTTCTTGGATTTCTTTAAACTTATCTTCTAGCGCTTTATCGCCTTGCGTACGGTCAGGGTGGTATTTCATCGCAAGCTTTTTATACGCTTTTTTAATTTCGCGGTCGCCTGCGCTCTTATCCACCCCGAGCACTTCGTAGTAGTCACGTTTCGACATATCGTTCACTTATCCTACTTTTTTGTCGACAAGCACGCAGTGCCTATCGAATCTACATCTGACTGTTGTGAAAATAACCTGACCTTTTAACTCAATGTTCCAAGTCATTTACACAACAAAGGCGCAACAAGAAATTCCTGCTGCGCCTGAACTGCTAAAAACAGCCCACTCACTATACAGTGGGCCTTTCGCAACAGCTTACTTTTTATCGTCGTCTTTCACTTCTTCGAACTCAGCGTCAACAACATCATCATCTGCTTTACCAGACGCTTGTTGCTCTGCACCTTCAGCGCCGCCAGCGGCCGCTTGTTGTGCTTGCGCTGCTTCCATCAGCTTGCTAGACGCTTGAATAAGTTCTTGCGTTTTCGCTTCGATTTCCGCTTTGTCTTCGCCTTTTGACGCTGTTTCAAGAGCAGTAAGCGCTTCTTCGATTGGCGCTTTGTCTTCTGCACTTAGTGCATCGCCAACTTCTTCAAGCTGCTTACGCGTAGCGTGGATCATGCCATCAGCTTGGTTACGCGCTTGAATTAGTTCTTCAAACTTCGCATCCGCTTCTTTGTTCGCTTCTGCGTCTGCTACCATTTTTTCTACTTCTTCATCGCTTAGGCCTGAAGAAGCTTTGATAGTGATCTTCTGCTCTTTACCTGTGTCTTTGTCTTTCGCAGACACGTGTAGGATACCGTCAGCATCAAGGTCGAACGTTACTTCGATTTGCGGCACACCGCGCGCTGCTGGACGAATACCTTCAAGGTTAAATTGGCCAAGAGACTTGTTGCCGCTTGATTGCTTACGCTCACCCTGTAGTACGTGTACTGTTACCGCAGACTGGTTGTCTTCCGCTGTCGAGAAAGTTTGTGACTTCTTAGTAGGGATAGTCGTGTTCTTCTCGATAAGCGCAGTCATTACACCACCCATTGTCTCAATACCTAGAGACAGAGGTGTAACGTCTAGAAGTAGTACGTCCTTAACGTCACCAGAAAGTACACCACCTTGAATTGCCGCACCTACTGCTACCGCTTCATCAGGGTTAACGTCTTTACGAGGCTCTTTGCCGAAGAACTCAGTTACATACTTCTGTACAAGCGGCATACGTGTTTGACCACCAACAAGGATGATGTCGTTAATGTCGCCTACAGATAGGTCTGAATCAGCTAGTGCTTGCTTAAGCGGGTTAAGCGAGTTTTTCACTAGGTCTTCAACCAAAGACTCGAGCTTCGCACGAGTAAGTTTAATCGCTAAGTGCTTAGGACCTGTTGCATCAGCAGTGATGTATGGCAGGTTAACTTCTGTCTGTTGTGAAGAAGAAAGTTCAATTTTTGCTTTTTCGCCCGCTTCTTTAAGACGCTGCATAGCCAGCGGATCTTTACGAAGGTCGATGCCTTGATCTTTCTTGAATTCTTCAACTAGGTAGTTGATAACACGGTTATCGAAATCTTCACCACCAAGGTGCGTGTCGCCGTTTGTAGCTAGTACTTCAAACGTGTGCTCGCCATCTACTTCATCGATTTCGATGATAGAGATATCGAACGTACCACCACCTAAGTCGTATACTGCAACAACGTTGTCGCCTTGCTTTTTGTCCATGCCGTACGCAAGTGCAGCAGCAGTTGGTTCGTTGATGATACGCTTAACCTCAAGACCTGCGATACGACCCGCATCTTTTGTAGCTTGACGCTGAGAATCGTTAAAGTAAGCAGGTACAGTGATAACTGCGCCAGTCACTTCTTCGCCAAGATAGTCTTCAGCAGTCTTCTTCATTTTCTTAAGTACTTCAGCAGAAATCTGCGGTGGCGCCATTTTCTCGCCTTTCGCTTCTACCCATGCATCACCATTATCAGCGCCTACAATTTTGAAAGGCATAATGTCGATGTCACGCTGTACTTCTTTGTCTTGGAAGCGACGACCAATTAGACGCTTGATAGCGAATAAAGTGTTTTCAGGGTTTGTTACCGCCTGACGCTTCGCTGATTGACCTACCAGTGTTTCACCATCGTTTGTGTAAGCGATGATTGAAGGTGTTGTACGATCGCCTTCCGCGTTTTCAATTACGCGAGGTTTGTCGCCGTCTAGAACTGCGACACATGAATTCGTTGTACCTAAGTCGATACCAATGATTCTACCCATTTCGTGTCTCCGAAAAAGTTTCTTAATTCTGTACTTTTAGTGGGGTTATTCCCCAGCCTTTTCAATAGATGTCAGTAAAAAAACTGACATTTTTGTGTGTTTATCGCAAAAAGCGTGACTTACGCTTGCGTGTCCACACCACCACTTGGCGCACGCGATACCATAACCATGGCAGGGCGTAACAAGCGGCCGTTAATTTGATAACCTTTCTGCATAACCGCCATCACCGTATTTGGCTCGTGGTCTGCACTTTCTTGCATAGACATTGCCTGATGCAAGTCAGGGTTGAAGGTTTCGCCCTGCGGATCAATAAGGCTTAATCCAAATTTCTCAATAGTGCTTAAGAAAGTTTTGTGGGTCATTTCCACACCTTCTAAAAGCGGCTTAACCGCTTCATTGTCGCCATCGGTCATTTCGATAGCACGCTCTAGGTTATCGATAACCGGAAGCAACTCGCCAGCAAAGCGTTCAAGGGCAAATTTACGCGCCTTTTCTACTTCACCTTCAGCACGACGACGTGCGTTGTCAGCATCTGCACGCGCACGAAGCACACCATCTTGCTGCTCTTTGATTGTGGCTTGCGCCTCAGAAAGTGCCGTTTCTAGCTCGTAAATGCGTTGTGCATTTTCATCAAGCTCTACGCCTTCTGCTTGTGACGCTTCTACTTGCGCTTCTTCAGCATTTTGTACAGTTTGATCAACTGTATTTTCTTGTTCTGCCTGCACGTCGCGATTATCGCTCATGCCTACCTCCAAACGTTTTTCTTAATTAGGCATTGCCCAATAACGTTAAAATTATTGGGAATAAGTCTGTTGCGCTTAGTTATGGGGCTAGATTTAAGGTGATCAAGGGTATCCACATTATTTTTGTGGGTGATTTTAAAAAAATATAAAAAAAGCCAAACTTCAATACTAAGTTTGGCTTCCTAACGCTTTAATGAGTTTCTTTAATTTAGTTACCTAGTGGTACCAACTTGCCAAAATGTTGGCGTTCGTATTGAACCACTATCTAGGATAACACACTGAGGGTCACCTCTTTTGCAACCATTCCCTTTTATCCTGCTTCCCGTTTGCCCATGGTGCTTTCTGAGTTCACTTAGCATCAACCCGTGAACATCGCCCATATTGATACTAATTCCAGTCACCGTAATAGTTTCAATGCTGCTATCGAGACCAGCTGTAGACTTAGGGTTCTCATTATCCTGCGCTATAACTTTCTCTCCACTTAATTGTTGAAGTAGCTCTACCGAATTGGCGTATTTACCTGACGCTGGAAATGCTAATAGAGACTTCGCTTTCACCATATCCTTTTCCACAAACTCTCCATTGATATAAAGAACGGCTAATACATAGTTAGCGAGGTAGCTCATTCCTTCTTCAACTTCGGCTTCCAAAAATTCAACCGCAGTCGCTTTTTCTTCGTCGGTAGATTCATTATCAGAAAAGACGAGAACAGCATATTCCTCTGCCGTTCTATTAACGCCTTCATCTGCAGCAAATTTCATCAATCGCTTGGCTTCAGCCATATTCTTTTGTGTACCAATTCCCTGTGCAGCCATCCCCGCTGCTTGTCGGTAAGCTGGCAGGAAGCCCTGTTTGGCAGACTTATCAAAATAATAATAGGCATTTTCTAAATCTGTCTTTACCCCAGATTCAGGGTTCATAAAGATATGGCCGAGGGAGAAGCTGGTTTGTTCATGACCTCTGGACGCCAAAGCTCGAAGTGTATTCAGCTTAGCAAGTGAACAATCTTCGTCTGCGCATTCAGGTTGATTCGGAATAGCCCAAACAGATGCAGATATTATAGTTGAAATTAGTAGTGAGATTCGCAGAATACGTGTGCTTGCTGAATTTTGTTTCATTAAATTCCCTTTTTATTATTCCGGTGATTGGCTAAGACCGACTTATGTGTAAATCCTACTGCTCAAAAAGACGTCGCCTTGTATAAAAACCTATCACTTATCGTTCAAATTGCAAATAATTAACTCCGAAATATTGCTTGTGTACCAACAGAAGATACCTCGCATGTGAAAACTATGTTAATGTAAATCAACAATAAAACGCGCTTTCAATTGCGCTAATAAATGCGTTCAACTACACGGAATATCTATGCTAAGTATCTGGACGGTTGGCACTATTGTTGGTTGTTATCTCCTCGCGCTTTTCGCTTTAGCATTTTGGGGCGATAAGCGTTTACGTGACAACCGGCAACACCCAATATTGTACAGCCTTGGATTGGGCGTGCATTGTACATCTTGGGCATTTTTCGGCACTACCTCTCAAGCAGCACAATATGGCTGGGCAGTTATCCCTACTTATTTAGGGATTATGCTGACTATGGCATTTGCGTTTCCTGTGGTGCTTCATATAAGCAGACTGTGTCAACAACACAACATCAGCTCTTTAGCAGACCTCATCTCACTTAAATACCAGCACTCCCACTTGATTGCCGCGCTTATCACTTTACTGTGTTTTTTCGGTGTAGTGCCCTACATTGCCCTGCAGTTAGACGCCATTACGAAATCAATAAATTTGTTGACTGACGACGCGCATACAAGCACGCCATGGTTAAGTATCTACGTAGCTATCTTGCTCGCATTATTTGCCATTATCTTCGGTACCCGTACACTCAACTTGACCGACAAACACCCCGGTCTGCTACTTACTATAGCGTTTGAATCGGTTATAAAGCTTGTTGCCCTGTGCGCTGTAGGTGTTTTCGTTTGCTTCTATCTGTTTGATGGTGTGTTGGATTTGGTGTCTAACGCCGCTTCAAATGCCAGTGCTCGAGAAGTCATTTATGCTGATAGCGCACCCTGGGTTTATGTATCACATGTTGTTTTGGGCGTTTGCTCTATGTTCGTTTTGCCACGACAGTTTCATATGAACTTCGTTGAGCAGAACGGTGAGGGGGAGCTTAGAACAGCAAGGTGGCTATTTCCCCTCTATTTATTTGGCATGACCCTTTTTATTATTCCTATTGCACTTGCAGGAAAAATGCTGCTGCCAGTGGATACGAGCTCTGATGCGTATGTGCTTGCCCTACCTTTATATGCTGAAAATATCGCGCTGTCGTCATTTGCTTTCATAGGAGGTCTTTCTGCAACCACCAGCATGGTGATTGTTGCAACCTTGGCGCTGGGAATAATGATCTCGAACAATGTTGTCACGCCACTTTGGCTAAAAGCGAGACTAAAGACTTCGCCCAATCGTTCAATGCAGCCAAACAAAATACTGTCTATACGTCGTATTACCGTTGTGGTCGTACTTAGTATTGCGCTCTGGTATCACTTGAATATAAGTCAGGCTGCACCTCTGGTTAAAAGCGGGGTGATTGCTATAGCATTATTAGCACAGTGCATGCCTGCACTTATGTTTGGTCTTTACTGGACGAAAAGCAACAAAGCTGCCGCTATTTGCGCCTTATTGGTAGGGTTTACATGTTGGGCAGCATTCCTCCTCTACCCAAGCTTACTGTCGAGTTATTATTTCAACCCAGCACCCACTGACCAAGCGCTTGGTTTGGGCTTTGCCTTTTCCTTATTGGCTAATTGCCTAACATTCGTTACGGTTGCATTGATTACATCAAGACGTGGCACGAAGCCAAATAATACGCTCCTAACAGATCACGACACACCTCGTTTACTGGTAAAAGTGAGGGACTTAATTGCACTCACCGAACGTGTGCTCGAAAGTGCCACGCACTCTCAACTGGTTAAGCAGCTATCAGTTGACGTCAATCGCGCCGCTAGCAGTGGTTATGCCAGTCAGGCGCTTATCGACAGGGTAAATAAGTTGCTTGCCGCACAAGTAGGAGCACCTAGTGCTCGTATATTACTGGGTGCCATCGCAGATACAGGCAGCGATAGCTTTCCAGAACTGGTTGACTGGGTAGAAGAAGCTTCTCAGTCATTTCAGTTTAACCACGAGGTACTTCAATCGTCAGTGCAAAACATTGAGCAAGGCATAAGTGTGCTTGATGACAAACTGCAGCTACTGGCGTGGAACGAACGTTACGTGGAATTATTTGCCTACCCTAAAGGATTTCTAAAAGCGGGCATGCCCATTACCGATATACTTAGCTACAACGCAAACCGAGGGTTGTTTAGCCCCTCATCTATCGAAAAGCGCGTTAGCTACATGCTGGAAGGCACCCGTCATAAACATATTCGCAAACAGCCTGACGGAAAAGTGATAGAACTTAACGGCGCGCCGCTGCCTGGTGGCGGCTACGTGACTACCTATAGCGATATCACTGAATACATAGCAATTCAAAAAGAATTAGAAAGTGCAAAAGAAGACTTGGAGGCAAGGGTTGCGCAGCGTACAGCAGAATTAGAAGAAGCCAAACAACGCGCTGACAAAGCTAACGAGAGCAAAACCAAATTTCTGGCCGCGGCTGGGCACGATCTCATGCAACCTTTCAACGCCGCAACATTATTTGCCAGCATGCTCAGCAAAAAGACGCAAGGCAGTGAACTGGCCACACTATCTGAAGGCGTGGTGAATTCTTTGGACAATGCTCAGAGCTTACTTTCAATGCTACTTGATATGACGAAATTAGACGCTGGCGTGCTTACCCCTCAAAAGACTGAATTTCCAGTCAGTGATATGTTGTCTTCATTGGTGCAGGAATTTAGTGTCATTGCAAAGCAAAAAGGTATTGAGCTCAGGTATGTACCGACCAGAGTTATGGTGTACTCGGACAAAGTACTACTGCGACGGGTGCTTCAAAACTTGCTGTCCAACGCAGTCCGCTATACCGCAAAAGGCCGTATTTTGGTGGGCGTGAGACGCACAAGAGTCACAAATACCGAGCAGGTTATAAAGCTTTGTGTTTACGATACCGGACTAGGTATCGCCGTCCACCAACAGCATGAAATATTTAGTGAATTCCACCAGCTAGAGAGCAACAACAAAGGCGAAGGAATTGGATTAGGGCTGACTATTGTAGATAAGATATGTCGACTACTCGGTCATGAAGTCGGACTGACTTCATCGCCAAATAAAGGAAGCTGCTTCAGTGTGGCTGTATCTAGAGCATTTCAAAGCGAAGCCTCGATACCCACCGCGCACGTAAGTAACACTAACCATGTTGACTCTCCTTTTAATAACTCGGTATTAACGAAGAACTCAGCAAGTGCGCCAAATAATTCAGTAAGCGTTCAAAAAAGCGCATTAGACAGCCGTTCTCGCCCTGTCTCCTCGCACTCCCATCAAATGCCCTCTTTAGACTCAGCGAATAAAAACAACAATGCATTTTTAAAAGACACCCGTTTTCTACTTGTAGAAAATGACGAGCAAGTGGCAAATGCAATGTGTACCTTACTGAGAGATTGGGGAGGGAGTACAACATTGATAGCGGGCGGAGCAGAAGTGTCGAGTATTTCACAAGAACACTTTGATGTGCTCGTCGCCGATTATCACCTAAATTATGGCGAAACCGGTTTTGACGTTGCAGCGATTCTTTCTGAAAATAACGTGCGTTTTGCCTTAAAGATTTTAGTCACTGCCAACAGAAGTAACGACATAAGAGAGGAAGCGGCGGAGCAACAATTTAGCTACCTGCCAAAACCCTTAAAGCCTGCGGCACTTAAGCGACTGCTAAAGCAATCGCTTGTTTAATAGAGAACTCGTGATCGCATTTATAGTACGGCAGTAGGTATTTCGTCTTCTTTTGGTAGCTGGTTTGCATCAAGATACGTTTTACTTTTGCGGTAACGCGATGTGAAGTTTCCCGTAACGATAATCAAGTGTTACAACGAAGTCTTTCAACAAATCATAGCCTATTAAGCCTACTACCCGCTTTCCACCTATCCGGCTACCCGTTCTTTCATACTGACTTTCTAAGTTTGTCTTTTGCCCTTCAGCAGGAAAGCTAACCTTAACGTCACTAATCTCGAATGGACCAAACTTCACGACATCAGACGTAGCGAACTCATTGACCCCAGAACTATTGGCACCAAATGACGTGCTTGCGCCTTCCACTTTTTCAAGCAACCCAACCTTGGACGCCGCTCGACGGTTAATCAAAATTGTACCGGCGTTACCAGTATCGACTAATAGCCACAACGCAACACCGTTAATTTCTACTTGCGCGATAGGCATTCCACTACCCTGTTGAGAGTTGGCTCGAACATTTGCCACCTCCCCCATATCTATCGAATCACGCGTCACCAAACGAATTTTTCTGTGGGGATAGTCCAATTGAACGATGAAGTTATTGAAAAAACCTGCCCCCAGTAACATACCATTAGAGTGATGACCTAAGCTGGATTCGACAAGTGAATCCAGCTCGAAATCACTACCAAATATTTCAACGTTTACATTGTTGTAAGCGTTACGCCTTTCAACGTCGTACACCCCTTTAACGGTCACGGGGCGCCCTTTATCAAGGTCTAAATCATGCTTCCCGATAAACGCGCGATTGATACTGTTTATTTGTGCTCCTGAATCCAGCATGACCCGAGATTCGATGCCTTCTATGGTAACAGGCAAAAAAACGTGACCGTTGTCCAGGGTGAAATCTGTCCATGCTGTAACGGCACTAAACGCATTGAAAGAACAAAAAAGAAGGGAAAGTAAAATAAATCGCGTCATAAATATCCTTTTACGCCAGTAAACTAATCCTTTGAAATCTTACGCTAGCACATGAGCTGATTGAGATCGAATTAGCACGATGAACCGAACGCGCAAAAATCCCTAATCTAGTGGAAAGCATCTAATACATGTTAGTGCTTAAACTATATCAATATGATCATAGTCTTGAAGACGTCTATCGCTTTCCGTTTAGCTTAAATGCATTGCATTTTTGAACGCGATACCGGCCTTGGTTCTGTTAATAACACCAAGCTTTCTCAATACTGCAGATACATGCTGTTTAACGGTGGACTCAGAAATGGCCAGTTCGTAAGCAATCTGCTTGTTAAGCAAGCCGTCTGATACCATTCGCAACACTTTAAGTTGGTGAGGGGTAAGTTGCTTTAATCGGTTTGTGAAATCATCTTGGCCAGAGTGGCCATTCGCATTCGATGCAGTGGCATTTGGCATCGTAGCTGATGCATTGTGAACTGAAGGCGGGATCCAAGTTTCACCGTCTAACACCGTATTTACCGCGTCAATAATGCAATCGACCGAAGCTGATTTGGGTATAAAACCGCTTGCGCCTAACGCAAACGATTTTGCCATAACATCAGGCTCTTCTTGTGCGGTAATAACAACAACAAGTACATCAGGATAGAGCGCATGTACCTCAGCAAGGCCATTTAACCCTTCATTGCCTGGCATAGTGAGATCTAAGAAAAGCAGATCGATGTCGTCATTTTCTTCAAGACTAGTGAGCGTATCGGGGAACGTGGAGGTTTCTACAAGTTCGATATGCTCCACACTAGCTAACGCATGGCACATCGCAGCCCTGAACAGAGGGTGATCGTCAGCAATCAAGATTTTCACAGACATAATGCTATCAACTTGTAACTACCTTGTTAATCAACATACTACCACGCCGGTAAAAAAAGGTTAATCTTATTGGCGTATCTGTTATTGGTGCATCTGTTATTGAGTAAGGCTCCGCACCACGCCCTTCACTGCTCGACATATCCGCCGGCCAACACAATCGAAAGAGGTCGAGCAAACGTGAGCACGCCTAAGCGCAATGGCCTAGGCGTGAAACGTGTTGCTGGTCTTCTTCAGAACATACCGTTTAGAATCGATAACCTACCGTAAGGTGAACTGTACGTGGGTCACCGTAATAACCGATAAGTGTCGTATCGCCACCAAGGCCCGGACCGAAGTTACCTTCATCGTCTTGCGTGACAAAGTCATAACCACCAACCAGATACTCTTCATCGGTCAGGTTTTTGACGTGTAGTCCAGCATACCAGTCGCCTTCAACGCTTTCCCAGCGCGCGCTTAAGTTCACCATACCATAGGCATCTTGCTGAATAAGATCGCTGGTTTCAAAGATAAGATAATCATCGCGATAGTAGTAGTTGGCGTTGAAAGTAATATCCCCGAAACTCGTTTCTAGTAGGTAGTTGGCATTAAGATTAAAGGTATTCTCTGGCGTACTTGCTAGACCAATCAACGGAGGGATTGCATTATTTTTCTTAATCTCAAAATCAATATAACCGTAAGCAACGTCAAACTGAAGGTTATCCGTGGCTACCCACGTCATCTCCAACTCGGCGCCTTTTGCGGCCGTTTCTGCAGCATTGCGCAGTCGCTGGTCGAGGGCTGTTGGATCAGACAAATCCCCTTCTACACCAATATACTGACGATCTTTGTGGTCGTAAGAGAACAATGTGATATTCATACGAAGTGCGTCGGTTAAGTCACTCTTCACACCCACTTCGAAGCTGTCAACGACTTCTGGTTCAACACCAGGCTCATTAGTCTGAGCACGAGGGTTAAACGTGCCCGATTTGAAGCCTTGTGAATAGCTCGCGAAGAACATGGTATCGCGGTCCATTTGATACTCCACGCCCACTCGAGGGGTGAAGCGCGACCAACTCTCTACCGCTGGCGCATCTAACACTTCATCGCCATCGGTGTCTGTCCCAAGTACTTGAGGTACTAATTGTCCGTCGGGACGCACGTACCCATCAATCCAGTCGGTATAAGGATAAACATTGGCGAATACCAGACCGTTATTTACAAACGCGGTCTTTTCTTCATCGGTATATCGGGCACCAAGCGAAAGCGATAGCTTATCGGTTACGTCATAGTTCATCTGCGCATAGGCAGCCCAGCTTTCTGAGTTATTACAACCCGTCACTTCCCGCGTTAACCCTGAGGCACCAAGCGATTGACCTAACACACCTAAAATGGCATCAAAATTACCGCAACTCTCACCATCGTAAAAATAGAGCCCTGACACTAAGCTAAACGCGTTCCCGGTATAATTCGCTTGAATCTCGTGAGTATCATTACTGTCGTCATACTCTGCCGGTACATCAAAAATAGGCAGAGGCGTATTGTCAAAATCAATGTTGGTAGGTGAATAGCTCTCTCTATGCGAACCAATATATTTAAGCTCTAAATCATCATTCACTCTGTATCGTGCCAGCCAGTTATAGCCTTCTAACTCGACTTTATTCCATGTAGGTAAGCTGGTGTACGAATCGAAAACCGAATCAGGCACGGGCGCATCAGTTAATATACTTGGGATTAAACGGTAGCCGCCTTTCGCATTTGATGTGTCTTCGGTCTTATCCCACCCAATACGGAAAAACAAATCTTCACTCGGGTGAACTTCTAGCGTTACACGGGCTGCCCAGAGATCTTTGTTGTAGTTCTCTTTATCTTGATTGGGCAACGCGCTTACCAGATATTCGCCGAAGCCGTCGCGGTTTAAGTTGGCATAACCCACGCCTAGATACACCGTGTCTTCAATCAGCGGTATTTGACCTGTCACTTTGATATCACGCTGACTGTAACTACCTACCGTAGCTTCAACGTTCATCTGCGTATCGCCGGTCATTTCCTTCGTAACGTATTTAACCGCGCCACCAATGGTATTCTTTCCGTAAAGCGTCCCCTGCGGGCCACGTAATACCTCAATACGCTGTACGTCTAACAAATCAAGTACGGCCCCTTGTGGGCGAGCAATATAAACATCATCAACATAAATACCCACGCCTGGTTCATAGCCCCAAAGCGGGTCTTGCTGACCCAATCCGCGAATAAATGCCGTCAGGGTGGAATTGGTACCGCGACTAGTTTGTAGCGTAGTGTTGGGCGAAAACTGCTGCACTTCAGTCAGCACGCTAATCCCTTTTTCTCCAAGTTCAACAGCACCAATAGACGTGATAGCTACCGGCGTTTCCTGTAGCGACTCTACAGTTTTTCGCGCTGTCACCTCAATGCGTTCTAATTTTCCTTTTTGCGCTTCGGCATCGGCATCAGCTTGACTATCCTGAGCGAATACTGGCGCTGTGCTTAAAACGCTAGCCACCGCTAGGGCACAAAGGCTGTGCATGGGGTGCTTAACTGAATCGCTTTTGCGTTCTACTGTGCTAACAGAGGCTGAATGTGATTGGTAGGGTAAAACCAAGCCATTTGTGTGTATTGATTGAGACATAGTGAGTCCTTGTTGTTCTAAGTTCTGGTCACTGCCGGATGTATTGCCTACGGTCAAAATCACTTTAGTTAATTAATTGTTAATAGTATGTAGTACCATCGTACTATGGGATTTTGATAAAAGTAACGTCAAACTTTATGTCTGTTATGAACGCTTTTTATCTGATTTGTATACACTTTGTGGTTTTGAGTGTAAGCAAATCTTAAATCGACTTAACTGTTTCGGATCATCTGCGGTCACAGATTTTTTAAGGAATAATAACTATGTTAAGTATGATTGGCTTAGTAGGCGGTCTGTTGTTGCTTATTGTTTTGACAATACGCGGAATGAACCTCTTTATTGCTGCACCTTTGTGTGCGCTTGTAGTTGCCATTACCAATAATATCGGCGTCTTCACCGGCGACGTAAACTTCGTTCAAACCTATATGAGTGGTTTCTCTGGCTTTATCGCCTCTTGGTTTTTCATGTTTTTACTTGGTGCGTTATTCGGTAAATTCATGGAAGACACAGGAGCAGCAGATGCTGTTTCTCGCTGGATTATCACCAAAATTGGTTACAAGCGTGCCGTATTAGCTGTTGTGCTAGCTTGCGCTATTTTGACCTACGGTGGTGTAAGCGTGTTTGTGGTAGCGTTTTCTGTTTACCCTATGGCGGTGAGTTTGTTTAAAGATGCCAACCTACCCCGTCGCTTCATACCTGCTGCCATGGCATTCGGGTCGGTAACATTTACGATGACCTCCGCGGGCTCGCCAGAAATCCAAAACTGGATCCCTATAAAGTATTTGGGTACCTCCCCTTTTGCCGCGTGGGAAGTTAGCCTTGTCGTCGCCATATTCATGGCATGCTTCGGTTACTGGTGGCTTGCTAAGATGATCAGAAAAGCCGTTAATAACGGCGAGGTGTTTGAAGCCAGAGCAAGCGACCCTGAAGTGCGAGACAGAGCGCTACCCCACCCGCTTACCGGAATTGTGCCGTTAGTCGTGGTGTTAGTCATTTCGTTTCTATTCCATGAAGAACTCGCTCAGCTTGCGCTTATTCTGGCGTTAGGCGGCGGCGTACTGTGTTTGCTGGCGATTAACTACAAACATTTTCACAGTTTACCGGTTGCCATAAATGCGGGTACCACCGGCGCATTGATCGCCATAGGTAACACCGCCGCTGTTGTAGGTTTTGGCTCTATAGCAAAAAACACCGAAGCGTTTCAAACAACAGTAGCGCTTATGACCCAAATTCCTGGTAACGAGCTTATTGGTGCCGCCATTGCCGTAAGCGTGATTGCAGGGTTAACAGGAAGTGCATCTGGCGGACAAGCCATTGCCTTACCCTTGGTGGCTCCGCATTACCTTGACCAAGGCGTAGAGCCAGAACAGCTACATAGAATTGTGTCTATATCATCAGGCGCACTAGATTCGTTACCTCACAATGGCTATGTGGTTACTACCATACGCGCCATTTGTAACGAAACCCATCAGGCTGCCTACTGGGCGGTTGGTGCGCTAACTGTTGTGGTGCCAGTTATTGGCCTTGCCATGGCCATTGGCCTGTTTAGCATTATGTAGCATTAGTCAAAGCCAACGATATGGCCTAAGGCCGCACGATATATAAGTCACTCTAGCAAAACATTGCCATCTAAAAAATGCGGCCAGAGAAAGGGATAAGAAAGTATGAATTGGAACAAGACGCTTGCTTCCACGTTAGTGTGGAATAAGAGCAAAAGAATCAATAAGCTATTGAAACAGCTCAGCTCACAACGAGTACAGAAACCGTTAGCATTAGCAAACTTGGTTGAGGTGTTTTTAGTTAAAAAACAGCGCTCATTGGTAGGATTATTTGCCACGCTAATGTTGACGATACATTGTCAGGGCATTGCTGGCGAACTCGAAGATACATCGTCATTGCTCAGTTCTTCAAAAGCACCTTCGTCTGAGGCAGCTTCTTCCTCGCCGAGCGCTTCGCATTCCAATGCTGCGCTGATGGTAGAAAAACGCGTTTTTGAAATGCCTCATTTCACAACCTTTGGTGGTAAACAAATTAAAAACGTAAAAGTTGGCTGGGAGGCGTACGGAACACTAAATGATGCTAAGAGTAACGTTATACTGATTACCCACTATTTTTCTGGATCTTCTCATGCCGCTGGAAAGTACGATGAAAACGATCCAGCGCCAGGCTACTGGGATAGTATTATCGGCCCCGGCAAGGCGATTGATACAGACCGCTTTTATGTAATAAGCGTTGATACGCTGGCCAATCTAAATGCTTACGACCCGCACGTTATTACAACCGGTCCTACGTCAATAAATCCAGATACAGGCAAACCCTATGGCTTAGACTTTCCCGTCGTGACAATACGTGACTTTGTCAATGTTCAAAAAGCGCTTCTCGAAAGTTTAGGTATTAGTAAACTGTATGCGGTTATTGGGCCTTCTATGGGCTCTATGCAGGCTATCGATTGGGCGAGCGCTTACCCAGACTGGGTTGAACGTATGATTTCAGTTATCGGCGCAGGTCAAAGCGATGCATGGACTACCGCGGCATTGGAACACTGGGCAACGCCAATCACTCTAGATAAAAACTGGAACAACGGCGCTTATTCCAAAGAGCAAGCACCTCTTAATGGCTTAGCTGCCTCGCTCATGTTAATTACGCAAAATGCCCTTACCCCTTCTTTTTTCAACCAAACCGGCAACACGTTAGGGTATAAAAATGTTGAGTCGGCGCCGCTTAATGACATACGTCAATCACACAGTATTGTGAACTGGCTGCGTGAGCGAGCAAAGACCCGGGCAAAATCCATGGACGCAAACCACCTTTTATACTTGGTTCGAGCTTGCCAGCTTTTCGTTGCTGGGCATCAAGGTAATCTTGAGCAAGGGCTGGCGTCGATAAAGGCGAAAACGCTGTTTATTCCAGCCCAAACTGATTTGCTTCTTATGCCCTACTTATCGCAAAGTGCACACCAAGGTTTAACTTCAATGAATAACGACAGCACATTGGTTACGCTAAATGGCAAATTAGGTCATTTGGAAGGCGTGACGAATGTATCCGCTCAGGCTCAGGCTATTCGCCAATTTTTAGAAAATGATAAGGCAGCAATGCAATGATGAAATCTACCCCCTTTTTACGCCACGCGCTTTGTCTGTCTGTATTAAGCGCACTTGCCGTTAGTGTACCGGTATTCGGTAACGAGTCATCTGCGCAAGACGCGCTCCCTTCACTCACCATTGATTTAAAGAACGTTACCGTATCTGGCTTATCGTCAGGCGGTTACATGGCAACACAATTTCAATTAGCACACAGCGACTGGGTAAAAGGCGTTGGCGTTATTGCTGGTGGCCCGTACTTCTGTGCACAAGGTGATATAACCACTGCCCTGGCACAGTGCGTGAATAAGGTAGAGGGAGAAATTAACCTTGAAGCGCTGAATGAAAAAGCCAAACAGTATGAAACTGAAGGAAAAATTGCGTCGCTTTCCAATATGAAAGACGCAAAAGTCTGGCTTTTTCACGGTACGCAAGACACCAGAGTGATTGCACCAGTGAGCGATTTATTATTTGAGCAATACAAATTGTGGACAGACACACAAAATATTGCCTATATCAATGACAAACCGATGGCTCACCTTTTTCCCACCAAAAACAATGGGGTTAACTGCATGAAATCAGAGAGCCCCTTCATTGGAAACTGCGATTACGATGCAGCAGGTGCCATGCTCTCTCATCTTGTTGAAGATGTTTCGACACCCGACGAGTCACTGTCAGGGCAAATTCATTCAATTGATCAGCAAAAAATAGCGGGTGGCGATGCCAAAACATTAGCAAGCGAAGGTTTTGTGTATGTGCCTGAAAGCTGTGCACAAGGCGAGCCGTGCAGAGCCCATATTAGTTTCCACGGCTGTAACCAGTATGCCGATGCCGTTGGCGATGCCTACACTACCCAAACGGGGTTGAATGAATGGGCTGATGACAACAATATTGTTGTGCTTTATCCGCAAACTAAGAAGTCGTTATTCATGCCGTTAAATCCACAAGGCTGTTGGGATTGGTGGGGCTATGCCTCTGGCAATTACGCCAACAGGAACGGCGCACAAATAAACGCAGTAAAACAGCTGCTGTTTTCATTAAATAGTGCACCTTCACTAAATAAATCCAACGGAAGTAACAATGACTAAGCGCACAATATTTATCACGGGTGGAGCAAGCGGCATTGGCTTTGGCATTGCTGAGTCAATGATGAAACAAGGGCACCATGTGATCATCGCCGACATAAACGAACAGGCAGCAAAAGAGGCTGTGACTCGACTTGCGCATTTAGACGGTTCGGCCAGCGCAGTAGCCGTAGACGTGTGCGATGCAGAGAAAGTTGCAGCGCTACCTGAAGTACTAGGGAAACATACCGTTGATGTGCTTATAAACAATGCCGGTATTCAGCACGTTTCACGCATCGAGGACTTCCCTGCAGATAAGTGGCAGCAGCTTATAAATATCATGCTTGTTGGCCCTGCTCTTTTAACCCAAGCGTTTTTACCTGCCATGCGTAAGCAAAATTACGGGCGCATTATCAATGTAGGATCTATTCACTCGTTGGTAGCCTCGCCCTATAAGTCTGCTTATGTAGCGGCGAAGCATGGGCTGTTAGGGTTCGCAAAAACTATCGCGCTTGAAACAGGAGATTGCGATGTAACTATCAATACCCTTTGCCCCGCCTATGTGAAAACACCATTGGTGGAGAAACAAATTGCAGCACAGGCAAAAGAAAATAACCTTACCGAGGAAGAGGTAATAACAAAAATAATGTTAGAACCCATGCCTAAAAAGCAATTTGTTAGCGTTGAAGAACTTGCAGATACCGCAAGCTTCTTAATGTCGCCCAGTGCTCGCAATATAACAGGGCAAACTATGGTACTTGATGGGGGCTGGACGGCTAGATAACCCGTAAGCGATTTAACGCTTAGTTTTTTAAAGAATATTTCTTTTCACATAAAAAAGACTGCAATGAGCAGTCTTTTTTTCGTTTAATGTTTTCGCAAAAACGCTATTCCCAAAGAGATACATAAATGGCAACCATTTCTTCAATGGTAGGTACACGTGGATTATTACCGGGTGAGCCTGATGCCAGAGCTTGTTCTGCCATTGTTGAAGTCGATGCAAAAAATGCCTCTTTATCAATACCGAAGTCGGCAGGCGTAGGTACCTGCAAATCTGCATTCAGTGCTTTTAGTTCGTTGATAAGCTTTTGATTCGCCACCTCATCTGAGTCACTTTGCGTAGCAACACCCATGGCGCGAGCACATTGTGCATAACGCACTGATGCACTTGGAATAGAAAAGGCGGTAACCGCGGGCAACAACATGGCATTCGACAATCCGTGAGGCACGTGGAACGCTGCACCGATAGGCCGGCTCATTCCATGAACAAGGGCCACTGAAGCATTTGAAAAGGCAATGCCCGCGAGCGTTGAGCCCAGCATCATTGATTCTCTCGCCGTTTCATTTGTTGGGTCTGCAAATACAGTGCGTAGATTAGGCGCAATTAACGCCATGGCTGATAACGCCTGTGCATCACTGTAAAGATTGGCTTTGCGGCTAACAAACGCTTCAATAGCGTGAGTAAGCGCATCAATGCCTGTATCGGCTGTCACGCGGGCAGGCAAACTTTGCGTTAATGAATAATCGACCAAGGCTGCCGTTGGCATAAACCCTAAACCAACACACAACATTTTTTCTGTGGTATCTTCGTCGGTGATAATGGTAAATCGCGTTGCTTCTGAGCCCGTTCCCGCTGTTGTGGGAATAGCAATGATCGGCAGTCCCGCTTCATCTACAACCCGCGGGAATTTGTAGTCTCGCATTTCGCCGCCGTACTTACCCAAAATAGCGATGGCTTTTGCGCTATCGATGGGGCTTCCACCACCTAAAGCAATGATGCTGTCATAAGCGTGGGTTTTGAACGCATCCACACCGCGATAAATAGACCTCACCGTGGGCTCTGGCACCGTATCTGAAAATACATCGGCGCTTATTCCTGCCTCTTCCAGCACCTGTACTATGGCAGCACTATATCCCAACTCAACCATTACCTTATCGGTAACCAGTAAAGGTTTATGGCAGTTGAGTCCTTTTAGCGTTTCAGCAACCCGCTGACTCGCCCCTTTCCCTATGTGCATCACTCTTGGCAGAATAATTTGATGAGACATGTTTCCCTCGCTGCGAATTCTTTTCATCAGCATACCTAGTACAACGCCCAAAGCAATGACAATGTAAAAATAATGTTACCGCCCCACTACCTCTCCAGCTTTCCTCCAAATACATACAAATGCGTGGTTGTTTCCATTGCCAAGAGTTAATGGTTAATTATTAACATCACCGTACGTGAAATGAGTGATAAACTGATTAGAACTTTTCTGTGGACTACGATTATGAAGAAACTCGGTATGATTTCGTTGCTTATAGCAATTATCGCTATAGCGATATGGCAATGGCCGAAACCTGACGCTCCTTTACTTTCATCAAACAACGTCATGCCCGCCATGGAGAATTTGCCCGACAATTTCTTTGACACACAAGTAAACCCAGTACTAACGCAGCGCTGTGTTGTCTGCCACGCCTGTTACGATGCGCCATGCCAACTAAAGATGTCATCTCCAGAGGGTATAGCCAGAGGTGCTAACAAAGAAAAAGTCTATGAAGGGACACGACTCACCGCTGCCCAACCCAATAGAATGTTTCTCGACGCCCACAACGTAGACGCATGGCGAAAGCGTGGCTTTTTCGACGTGCTCGAATCGAAAGAAAAACCTAACGCTTCGCCGACCCAATCTTCGGTGCTAGCGCAAATGCTTTTGCTAAAAAAACAGCACCCTTTGCCCAACACCGCTCATTTAGGTGACAATTTCGATATAAGCTTAAATCGACAAAACCAATGCCCAACAATAGATGAAATGGGCGGGTACATAGCAGGCCAGCCCCTGGGAGGCATGCCCTACGCACTGCCAGCCCTGTCGGATGCAGAGCACTCTACACTCATTCAGTGGTTAAACCATGGTGCGCCGTTACCTTTACCCAAAGCGCTCTCACAAGAACTGAATGAGAACATAACTGGTTTGGAAGTGTGGCTTAATGGGGATAGCAACAAGATGCAGCTTTCCGCACGTTATATTTACGAACACTTGTTTACGTCTCACCTCTATTTCGAAGATATTTCAGAAAAAGGTAAAACGCCTCAGTTTTTTAATCTAGTGCGCTCGCGTACACCACCCGGACAAGCGTTAGATATTATTGCTACTCGCAGACCCTTCGACGATCCGGAGGTCGAGCGCGTTTACTATCGTCTACAGCCAGTGCATTCAACTATTGTGAGTAAAACACATCAAGCGTACGCCATTAATAAAACACTGATGGATAAATGGCAATCGTGGTTTGTCGACGCAGAATTTTCTGTAGAAACATTACCATCATACAAACCCCAAGTGGCGGCCAACCCATTAACGGCCTTTACCTTATTGCCAGTAGAAAGTCGTTATCGATTTATGCTTGAGCGCGCGCAAAACACCATTATGGGTTATATCAAAGGTCCCGTGTGCAGAGGACAAGTCGCGCTTAACGTCATTAACGATCGATTCTGGGTGTTCTTTGTCGACCCAGACATTGCAGCCTCTGAAAAAGTAAATGCTTTTTACGCTTCTCAAAAAGAAAACCTCCACCTTCCCGCTGAAAAAGATAGCTCAGCCCTTGCGGTAAACTGGGTTAAATACGCAAAGCGCCAAGGCGAATATATGCGTGCAAGAACCACCTTTTTGAACAATGAATTCAAAAATGAAGAGCATTTGAGTGTGTCGAGTATATGGGATGGCGACGGCGATAATACCAATGCCAGCTTAACCGTATTTCGTCATTTCGATAATGCCACAGTTGTTAAGGGGATGGTTGGCCAGCCCACTAAAACAGCATGGGTGATTGACTATGCCTTGTTAGAGCGCATTCACTATTTGCTTGTGGCTGGCTTTGATGTTTACGGCAATTATGGCCATCAGTTATTGACCCGTTTGTACATGGATTTCTTGCGCATGGAAGGTGAATCGAACTTCCTTAATCTACTTCCTCCAACTACCCGCCATGACCTTCTTGACGATTGGTATCAAAACGCAAGCCCTGAACTTACCGATTATTTGGAAGGTGATATCAACAGTTTCGAACAACCTTCTGGCATAGCGTTCGAAACAGATAATCCTCAACAAGAACTTTATCAATTGTTATCGCAATACTTGGCTAAGGTTCAACCGAATGCCTCAACCTACAATAAACGTTTGCTATCAGCTGAACAGCTCGAAGCATTAGAGCGCTTAGATTCACTTCCTGCTCAACAAGCGACGTTGATGCCTGAAACTACCATGATTGTGATTCAAGACGACAAGAGCCCAGACAACATTGATGTATTCACTGCCCTTAGAAATAGCGCGCATTACAATGTAAATAGCCTATTTGAAGAAGAGGAAAACCGGGAGCCTTCTAAAGATTCAATCACGCTAGTTCATGGTTTGTTGGGCAGTTACCCTGACGCATTCTGGTATATCAATGCCTCAGAAATAACGTCTTCGATTGAGAAGCTTAAATCCATTAAAAGCGAAGCCGATTACAAAGCCCTGCTCGACGATGTTGGCATGCGCCGAACCAACCCTAATTTTTGGGCGTTTAGTGATAAATTAATGCAATGGTCTAGCGAGCGCTATCCTATTGAAGGCGGTCTTCTCGACTATAATCGGTTAGAAGATCGCTAAACCTTGCGCTGTGTGCCGTATTACGCTTTTCTTTTGCAAAAAACCTGTGCTAATGTCCAACCATTGGAAATGAAAGGACATTAGCATTCCATGCCCTATCAAACCGTTGCTTTAATTGGAAAACCTCAGCACGCTGCAACTCATGACAGCTTAAACATTCTTGCCGAATATTTGTTGGCTAAAGGATGCAAACTATTGGTTGAGGAAAGTATTGCTGAAGAGCTTGAAACCGAGAACTTTAAAAGCTGTAACCTTGTCACTATTGGCAAAGAGGCTGACCTTGCCGTTGTGGTAGGCGGTGACGGCAGCATGCTTGGTGCAGCACGTGTGCTCGCTCGCTTTGACATTCACGTTGTCGGTGTAAACCGAGGAAATCTCGGCTTTTTAACTGATATCCACCCCGATGATATTGTTCAACAACTTGACCTTATCTTTAACGGTGAATGCGTAGTAGAAGAGCGCTTCTTACTTGAAGTAGAAGTTTATCGACACGAAAAGCTTAAAAGTAACAACTCTGCTGTAAACGAAGTGGTGCTTCACCACGGAAAAGTTGCCCATATGATGGAATTTGAAATTTACATCGATGAGCAATTTGTATTCAGTCAGCGCAGCGACGGATTAATAGTAGCCACACCTACAGGTTCAACGGCTTACTCTTTATCAGCGGGCGGCCCTATTATTATGCCCAAACTAGATGCACTTACGTTGGTACCCATGTTTCCTCACACACTGAGCAGCCGTCCAATCGTTGTTGATGCTGACAGTCAGGTATCGATGAAAGTATCAAAGGTTAATAGTGACTCGCTACAAGTGAGTTGCGATAGCCATATTGTCCTGCCGGTGCTACCTGGCGATGAAATTCGAATAAACAAAAGCGTAGACAAACTCCATCTTGTTCACCCTAAGGGCTACAGCTACTTCAATGTACTTCGTAAAAAGTTAGGTTGGGGTAGTAAGCTTTACTAACCTCCCTGCTCCATTTAGTTGATTCCATGTGCATTTATTACATAAGCCTGTAGCATTTTCTTGATTGCTACAGGCTTGAAAAATAAAGATTTTTTAATCTTCTCTAATTTCCTTAACGAAAACCAAGACTTATAGAAATATAAGTTTTCGGCATACCTGTTGCACCTATTACAACAAGTCGTCAGCACAAGGTCTTTGTTATTTGGCCTAAATGATGTTTCGCATCCCGCTGACTTATTTGCATTCAATAGGAGATATCATGAGTAACACCAATATCAAATTTACAGCCCCTGGAATGGATAACGATGCAGCTGCCAAAACAATCAAGGTATTGGATCAGCGATTGGTTGCACTATTAGATTTACAGTTAACGTTGAAGCACATTCATTGGAATGTAGTAGGACCAAATTTTATCGGTGTGCATGAAATGTTGGACCCGCAGGTAGATGCGGTACGCGAAATGACCGACACAATTGCAGAGCGAATTGCCACGTTAGGTGGCGTACCTAAAGGTACACCGAAAGCCATTGTTGAAGGTCGCAGCTGGAACGATTATGAGTTGGGTAAAGGTTTAGTACTTGACCACCTTAAGGCGCTGGATGCCGTATATGACGGTGTAAATGGTGACCATAGAAAAGCGTTAGAGCTTTTAGGTGAAATTGACCCAGTATCGGAAGATATGATCACCGGCCAACTTGCAGATTTAGAACAGTTCCAGTGGTTTGTGCGCGCGCACATTGAGTCTGGCAGCGGTGAACTTCAGCAATAATGTATAATTGCTGGTAAACCACATAGTCATTCGGACTACCTGCTATTTAATTGAAATTGAATTTTAAGGAGAGCTTACGCTCTCCTTTTTGCTATCAGGTTCTCTACTGCGTTGTGGAATTGTTTACCGCTTGCTTTTGAGTTATTCAGCTACTTAGCATTGAGCTAATTTACTACTGTATAACCACTGTAACGAACGCATCTAGCGCAGCCTATTATTAATGGGTTACTCATAACCACTCCTTTTTAAAAGCTCTATAAACTATTGATTTATTTAAACTTTTAACAATCCACTTTAATTTTTAAGTAAAATATTTACGACTTAACTTTACACAGAAAAAATACTGTATATATTATCAGTTACTGTATATATCATCATGTTCAACTTTTTTCGAGTGTGGTTATGTTAGCGCATCTTTCTATTTCTAATTTTGCTGTTGTAAAACAATTATCAGTTCAACTGGAAAACGGGTTGACTGCTATAACCGGCGAAACCGGTGCTGGTAAATCCATCGCCATTGATGCTTTAAGTTTGTGCTTAGGCGAGCGCGCCGACGCAAATGCGGTGCGAAAAGGTAGCGCAAAAGCGGAGATCATTGCTCACTTTTCTTTAAACGGCAATGTATTAGCTAAAGCCTTCCTCGATGAACATGAGCTCACCTCAGATGAAGATGAGAATAGCTGCTTTATTCGCAGAGTTATTTCAAAGGAAGGCCGTTCAAAAGCTTTTATCAACGGTATTCCCGCCTCACTTCAGCAGTTAAAAGGCTTAGGCCAGTTTTTGTTGGCCATTCACGGTCAAAATACTCACCTACAGTTGCTGAAAGAAGACCATCAAAGGGAATTAGTTGATGGTTACGCTAAGCACAACGACATATTAGTGCAAGTTAGAGAAACCTACTCTCTTTGGCGTGATAAGCAGCGCACGTTAAAGGCGCTTCAAGAACAAGCCCAGCAGCGCGAAGACAGAATTCAGCTGTTAACTTATCAGGTTCAAGAACTTGATGAATTCGCCATTGAAGAGGGTGAATTTGAAGAGTTAGAAATAGAGCACAAACGCCTGAGTAACGGGCAAAGTCTTTTAGAGCAAGCACAGACTAGCGTATACAATTTATATGAAAGCGATGAAGGCAACGCACTGTCAGTTATACAAAGCAGTATTGAACGTTTAGGCGAATTAGAGGCGCACGACGCTAGTTTAACGCCAATCATTGCAATGCTTAATGATGCAGCAATTCAAGTAGAAGAAGCGGCAGGAGAGCTACGTAGCTACTGCGATCACTTAGAGATCGATCCACTTCGCTTACAGCAAGTTGAGGCGCGCTATGCGAAGGCGATGGAACTTGCCCGTAAACATACTGTGATGCCAGAGGGACTTTATCAGCATCACCAAGAGCTAGCCGCCGAATTCAATGCTTTATCGGAACAGGAAACACTGTTAGGTACGCTTGAAGGCGAAGTAGAAGAAGCACGAGCAACGTATTTAACCGCGACCAAAGCGCTTTCTGAGAGCAGGCAACGTGCTGCTGGTAAGCTAAGCGAAGATATTGAAGTGCAAATTCGCCAAATGAATATGCCCCACGCAAAAGTGGATATTCAGATTCAATACGACGAACTTAAGAAGCCGGTGAGCACAGGTCTAGATACCGTAGAATTTAAAGTGTCTACCAACCCTGGTCAAGATGCAGACAAATTAGAAAAAGTCGTATCAGGTGGTGAACTTTCTCGTATAGGACTGGCTATTCAGGTTATAGCAAGCGGCCATCACGCTACCCCTACTATGATTTTCGATGAAGTCGATACGGGCATTAGCGGCCCAACAGCATCAATCGTTGGCGGGCTTTTACGTAAATTAGGTAAACAATCGCAAGTAATGTGTGTTACCCATCTACCTCAAGTAGCGGCACAGGCACATAATCAATTGTTTGTTACCAAGCTTACCGACGGGGAAAGTACTGAAACCCAGATGTTGGCGTTGACGAAGCAAGACAGGATCGATGAGCTTGCAAGACTATTAGCCGGTGATAAAGTAACCAAATCGGCGCTAGCGAATGCAAAAGAACTGCTTAAAAGCGCAGCATCGAACTAAAATGCAGTTGATTGGTCATAGTTGTCAATGTAGCATGCCTTCGCGCTTGCAATAAAACAGTCTCGAAATTCGCTTTAGCGAAGTTCATTGACACTAACAAAGGCAATACTGGACAAATTAACGCATGAAGTTGCAACACCTATTAGTAATTCTTGGTATCACACTTACATCAACCGCTTGCTCGAACTGGATTTATCGAATCGACGTTCCTCAAGGAAACTTCCTTGATCAAAGAGATGTGGAAAAGCTGCGTGTTGGAATGACAAAAGAACAGGTTATTTATGTACTAGGTAACCCTGTTGTTCAAGACTCATTCGACGATGACACTTGGTACTACGTTTACGATATGAAGCGCGGTATGAAAAAGCGTGGTGAAGATTTTCAAAAGCAAATGGTGATTAACTTTGTAGACAACAAAGTGACAACGGTTGAAGGTGACTTCGAGTTATCTGAAGACTTCAATACACCGCTTGATAACTAATTTTGTGTAAAAGGTAGCGTTTCTCGCTACCTTTTTTGTTTCTAATACCCTTCATAAAAACGCCTGTTTTTTAGAGATATATCGCTTACCTACTTGAGGTTTATATGGAACATAGTTTTTGGCACAGTAAATGGCAAAAGAACGAGATTGGATTTCACGAACCTGAAGGGAATGCACTTTTAGTAAAGTATGCGTCTTTTCTGTTTGGCGACGATAGTCCTAGCACATCTTTAAAGCGCATTTTTGTACCACTATGTGGAAAGACCCGTGATATTGGTTGGTTACTGGCTCAAGGTTGTGAAGTGGTTGGTGCTGAGCTAAGCGAAGTGGCTATTATACAGCTGTTTGAAGAGCTAGGTGTAGAGCCTACCGTTACCACTACTTCCAACGGTAAAATTTACGCTAAAGACGGTTTAACCATTTACGTAGGTGATATCTTTAAACTTACATCAAGCGACTTAGGTGACGTTACGGGCATTTACGATAGAGCCGCTTTAGTCGCGCTGCCTAGCCCGCTTCGCGAGCAATATGCTGCGCATTTAATGGCCATTACTCAATGCGCCCCCCAGCTAATCATTTCTTTCGAGTATGACCAGAATGAAATGGCCGGCCCTCCCTTTAGCGTAAACGAAAAAACCGTCGACGCTCTTTATTCAGCCGATTACAACATTCAGAGGTTAGAGCGCTCGGTGCTTGAAGGCGGTTTGAAAGGCAAAGTAGACGCTGATAATTTGGTATTTGCACTAACGGCGAAGTAGACTTTTTTAAGATTTATTGCCAATACAAAGCGTTGAAATAGTTGCTTTATAGTTTGCGTTTTAGCGCTGATTAACAGCGACACTTAAGCTATTCATACCCACACCAGCTAATGCGACTTGCTTAAATAAATGACTAGAGGCCAAGCAGTGCCTCTATGCCAAACAATATTGCACCTATCAACCCGCCTACGATCGTGCCGTTTATGCGAACTTTTTGAAGATCGCGGCCAATATTCAACTCTACCTGCTCAGCCATTTCACGTTCATCCCAACTATTGATGGTGTCGCGAATGTGACGGGTTAGAAATTCAGCCAACTCAGGCGCCATATATTTAGCCGCTTCTCCAATGTGCTTATTGAACGCTTTTGCTAGCTCACTGTCTTGCGTTAACGTGGTACCCAAATCGTTTAAAAGGCTCGACACCTTTGTTTCTGCTTTACCATTTTGCTGTTCAAGAGACGTTAAAAGCCATTGATGAAACTTGGCCCATGATTGCTGAACATACGCGTTTAACGCTGGGTCATTAATAATTTTTTCCCGATAGCTGTTTACCTTTTTCTCCATTAACGGGCTGTGCTGTAGTTCGTAGAGGAATTCGTGTACTTGCTCATCAAATGCATGGCGAATGGGGTGATGCTCATCTTCGTATACATCTTCCAAAATACTTGAAACCGCTTTAACAGCAATGAGTGCCCCCTGCTCGCTTAGCCAACTAGACGGCAATAGCTTTTCAATACGACTGTATTCGGTTTTTAGCCAGACTACTAACGTATCTGCTATGTAGATTTGGGTTTCTGGCTCTGCAAGCAGTGAGGCCAATTTCCCTAACACCCTATCAAGCACTACCTGATGCTGGCGCTCTTTCGTAACGGCGCTTAACGAGGTTGCCATCAATTGCCTAAGATCAAGTTGGTTAATGCCCTTCTGTGCGGTTTTAGCGATAAACGCTTTCACAGGTTTGTCATCGAGCACACGCAGAACGCCTGCAAAAGCATCGCATAGAAAGCGACTTAAACGGGTAGCGTTTCTATCCTGTGACAACCACCTTCCCGCGCCCTTAGCAGGGTCGCTGTCCCGAATTAGCTTCTCTATTGCTTCAGGATGAAAGAACTTTTCCTTAACGAACAATGACAGGTTATTAGCAATAACAGACTTGTTACTAGCCACGATATTGGTGTGCGGAATGGGGTACTTCGCTGGAATTGGCTTAAATAATGCCGTCACTGCAAACCAGTCAGCTAGACCACCGATGAGCGCCGCCTCACTGGCCATCTTAATAAGCCCCAACCACCATGCTCCTTGCAAGTTTGGATAAAACTTAGGAAGTAAAACCGTTAAAACAAATACACTTGCGGCAAAAATCAAACAGGCCAATGCAAGCCTTTTAGCCTTATTCAATTGCGTGTACTTGTCCTGCATAAACTACTCCGTTTAAATTACTCGTTTACCATCTTGGTCTATAAGTGGTGTGCCGTCTTCTTTAGCAAAAGGGCCTGGTGGCCATACAGGCAAAATATCCAGTACAGCTTCACTTGGCCGGCATAATTTCACTGTTTCTTTCGCGTTATTCGAATAGGAATTACCTTCAACTCTCCCAAGAGGTAAAGAAACTGCTTTTTCGTGTTCACCTTCGGGAATGCAAACAATAGGCCTATTCACTAAAACGGGATGTTCCAGCATCAATTCAAAGATGATTTCGTTACTCACTGTTTCTTCAAGTAACCCTAATTCAGCAGCAGGCGACTTTGTTGTGCGAAGCGCTTGTCGAGGGTTAAGGTTAGCTGCATTCAATAAATAAGTTAGTTGTTCACGTTCCCACCCAACACGTAAATACTCAATAACCTGCACCTCATACCCAGCGGCCTTGATCACCGCCAGTACATTCCTAGACGTGCCGCACTCTGGGTTGTGATAAATCTTTATCATGCCACCTAACCTCACTAAAAAGTAAAAACCACATATACCAACATACTATTGAAATTCGAGGACAGACACTCGCAAAGGCTAAAACCTTGCCTGTACTCGTTGGACACACACTCAAATAGCTACCTGTACTTCTTGGACACACACTCAAAAAAGTAGCTTGTAACCAAAAAGATGTATTCACATTGAGTGTCTGTCCATTTCTTTAAATAATTTCTTCAAGCGAGTGTCTGTCCCCTTCTGAAATCCCTTCTGAGCCTAGAGCCATGTGGTACAAAATGGTCAAATTCGCCATCCGGTGGCAGATGAAACTATAAAATTAGTTATTACACCATTGAGGCAGTCTCCACCCTTTAGCATATTAAACTAACCATTTGATTTTAAATGCTTTTTAAGAGTGGCATGATACGTGATATGTATTTTATAAATGCACAACAAAATTTGTGTTTGATATTAATACCGTTAAAGCGTGTTATTAAGTATTTATGAAACAATCAAGGATATAAGAATATGAAAAAGTCTATTATTACTAGTGCAGCTATGTTGCTTTCAGCCTCTTTGCTTACTGGCTGCGTTATCCATGTTGGAGACGCTAGTGCATTAGAAGGCAGCGATTTCAGTTCTATTCTAGGCAATATTGACATAGCTGAAGGGAAGCACGCTGGCGATATTTCTTCTGTTAATGGCAATGTGGAAATTAGCGATCATGGTGGCGCAGATGAAGTCAGTATCGTTAACGGCAATCTTGAAATGGGTAGCCATGTGTCTGTCCGAAATATCGATATTGTAAATGGCGATGTAAGTGCAGCTTCACACCTCAATGTGCTTAAGGGTGTAGAGACCGTGAATGGAAATGTTACGCTTCCTACGCAAAGTAAAATTGGCGGTAGCGTTGAAACAGTGAATGGAGACATAACAGCCGTTGATACAACCATTGAAAAACACATCAAAACACTCAACGGCGATATTACTTTGTCTGGCTCTTCTCACGTTTTAGGCGATATCGTATATAAGGAAAGTGAAAGCGCTTGGGGCAAGAAATCAGACAACAAACCTACCCTATCGATTAGTGCATCGGTTACTGTGGACGGCAGCATTGTTTTGCACCGCCCTGTCAACTTAGACATTGAAAGCGATGAACTAAAACAAAAAGTCATTGTAAGCTACGGCAGTGCACAGTAACGTATTGGCTTAATCATTTAAGCTTACCTACTGGAAATGCATGACTGAACAAGAAAAGATGCTTGCTGGCGATTTATACTTTCCGTCAGACAAAACATTATCGGCATTGCGCAAGCAATGCCGTATGCAATTAGACGAGCTCAACACAACTTGTCAAAGTGACCACAAAAAGCGTACAAGACTACTAAAAGAGCTGTTTGGTAGTACTGGAAAAAGGCTTTACATTGAGTCTTCATTCAAATGTGATTACGGCGAAAATATTCACGTAGGCGAAAATTTTTTCGCTAACTTCAATTGTGTGATTTTAGATGCAGCGAAGGTCACGATAGGTGATAACTGCATGATTGCGCCTCAAGTCGGTTTGTACACCGCTACGCACCCATTAGATCCGGTACAAAGGGCAACCGGCATCGAGTTCGCCAAGCCCATTACTATTGGCGATAATTGCTGGATTGGTGGTATGGCGGTCATAAACCCTGGCGTAACGTTGGGAGACAATGTGGTTGTGGCCTCTGGCGCGGTGGTAACTAAGTCTTTTGGCGACAATGTGGTCATAGGTGGTAACCCTGCCAAAGTCATCAAAGAAATAGAGCAAGCCGAATAGAGCATGTGATGTTTTCGGTATCACATGCCTTAAAAAACACCTTTACACGAGTCCATACCAAGTCACATCTATCGATTTAATCTGAACCGGTAATTCAAAGACTCTTCAAGGGCCGCCATTAGTACCTCAAAGGCGGCCCCTGATTTTAGCCCAGTACACAGAGCTAGGTAAAATTAAACGCTATCCCGTTAGTAGTCTAAAGACAAACGCTCTCTACAAATCGTTAATCCCAGTCTGGAGCAAAATCTGGGTTTACAATTCGGTCGCCGTTATCAAGATCATCAATAAGCGCGAGCTCTGAATCAGTTAAATGTACACCACCGTAAGCTAAATTCTCTGCCAAGTGTACTTTACTGGTTGATGAAGGGATTGCGTAAATGTGACGTTTCTCCATCCACGCCAGAACAACTTGCGCTGGCGTCGCATCGTGGTTTTGCGCTATTCGCAATAAAGTTTCGTCCTTCATTACTTTTCCTACCGCAAATGGCATATATGCAGTCGCTTTTATGCCTTTTTCCTTACACGCTTCAACAACTTTCTTATTTTGCATGAAAGGATGGATTTCAATTTGGTTGGTGTAAATCTCGCCTTTACCAAGAACCTTTTCGGCCTTATCTAACAAATCAATAGTGAAATTAGACACCCCAATATGACGAGTAAGCCCTTGCTCTTTCGCCTTTGCAAGATTGCCTAAGTAACTTTCGAGTGAAATATCATTGCCAGGATATGGCCAATGGATAAGAAGCAAATCAACATATTCTAGCTTCAGCTTTTCTAAGCTTTCGTGAACACTTGGAATAAAATGGGTATCGCCCAATGACTCGTGCCACACCTTGGTGGTGACAAACAGTTCGCTTCTATCAAGGCCGCTGGTTTTTATGGCATCGCCAACTTGTGCTTCGTTGTCATAAAATTGTGCGGTATCAATGTGTCTGAAACCAACCTCTAGCGCTTTACTGACTGACTCACGGGCCTCGTCACCTTTCAACCGAAACGTTCCCATTCCTAACTGAGGCATATCTTTCATTACTCTCTCCTTTTCCGTGTTGGTCTTACCCTACTTGACGTAGCAGCTTCACACTTTGCTACGCCATCGCTTAGAAAGAAGATCGTAATCATCGTGACTGAAATCAGAATTAAATGGGGGACAAACCTAGTGATTAAGTTGAAGAATGCACGTCACTGAAATAAAAAAGCCGCTAGCGAACGCTTGCGGCTTTGAGTAATCACTTACACGTGAAGAATAAATTAAGTATTACTTACGTTTGGCGGGACGTCCAGCTCGTTTATTTAAGCCTTGTTGCTTACGCACTTTATGCTTTTTAACCGAGCGACGCATGCGACTTAAACGAGCGTGGTCAAGTTTACCCTGGCGTACATTAACCATAGTTTGCGTTTCATCCGGCAGTTGAACATGGCTACGAAGCGCGTTCACGTCTTCTAATCCTAGTTCTACCCACGCACCTTGGGGTAGACGCTTTTGCAATTCAATTGGGCCATACTTAACACGGATCAAACGGCTTACCTGCACGCCTTGCGACTCCCAAAGACGACGCACTTCGCGGTTACGCCCTTCTTTCAACGTTACGTTGTACCAACGGTTCATGCTTTCATCTTCAGCATGCTGCGGCGTAGGCGCACCTGAAATTGTCAGGAACTTTGCTTCGCCGTCTTCCAGCTCTACACCTTTTTGAAGGGTATGTAGTGTTTTGCCTGTTACCTCACCGAATACACGTACTGCGTATTCGCGTTCTACTTCGCACTTAGGGTGCATTAGGCGGTTGGCTAGTTCACCATCGTTGGTGAATAACAGCAGGCCACTGGTGTTCATGTCTAGACGACCAACGGTGATCCAGCGCCCTAGTCGAATAGCGGGTAGACGGTCAAATACCGTATCGCGACCTTCAGGGTCGTGACGGCTACACAATTCACCTTCGGGTTTGTTGTACATCAACACTCGGCAAATTGGCTGTTCTGTTTGACGAGATAGCAAATGACCATCAACACGGATTTGTGCGGTGTGGTCGACTCTATCTCCTAATGTTGCTTTGGTGCCATCGACCGATACTCGGCCTTCTTCAATCCAACGTTCCATTTCTCGTCGCGAGCCTAGCCCTTGGTTAGCCAGTACTTTTTGCAACTTTTCAGTCATGGGTTTTCACTCTTTAATTGCTTGTTTACGGTCGCACGGTCTATTCAGACGGTGCCTCATTTAACACCTTAAGCGGCGAGTCTGACGCAACGCTTTCAGCCATGTTTTCGAAAGCATCAGCATTGGGCAAATCGCTCAACGACGTCATCGAAAAATAGTCTAAGAAGCCTTTGGTAGTTGCATAAAGCGCTGGTCGCCCAGGCACTTCTTTGTGACCTACTACCTTTACCCAGTCTCGTTCTGTGAGTGTCTTTATAATATTACTGCTTACCGCCACGCCCCTTACCTGCTCTATTTCTCCGCGGGTTATAGGTTGACGATAGGCAATGAGTGCCAAGGTTTCGAGCATTGCTCTAGAATACTTTGGCGCATTTTCCTGCCACAATTTGCTTAACCACGGGCTTAACGCATCTAACGATTGAAAGCGATAGCCACTTGCTACTTCCACCAATTGAATGCCTCTTGGCTGATAGTCTAACTTTAGCTCGTTAATCACCTTACTCAAGGTTCTATCAGCGACGGTAAACTCATTGAGTACCGTTTCTTTTAAATGCTGCTTTGAAATAGGTTTATCAGCAACAAATATTGCTGCCTCTACCAATTGTTTAAGCTGCGCCGTGTTAATTTTCTTCATGGGCACCTAATTTTACATGAATTTTTGCATAAGGACCTGCCTGAATGCATAAAATTAGCTGTTCTTTTACTAATTCTAAAATTGCTAAGAAGCAAACCACTACCCCAGCTTTACCTTCTTCAACCGTAAATAGGCGTTCAAGTGGCGTATATTCTGTTGTTGTGAGTAACGACAAGATGAGCGACATGCGCTCTCGCGTGCTCAGTGCTTCCCGTGCAATGGTATGGTGTTCAAACGCTTCAGCGCGCTTCATGGCCGCACTGAACGCCAATACAATTTCAGCTAAAGACACATCGGGCTCAATGCGAATTGGCGCCACATTCTCACTTAGTTCAACGTGAGTGGTGAAAATATCCCGTTCAAGTCTAGGCTGAATATCTAAATCTTCTGCCGCTTGCTTTACTAGCTCGTATTCTTTTAATCGGCGAATAAGCTCTGCTCGAGGGTCTTCTTCTTCGTCGGAATCGTCACTGCGTTTAGGAAGTAGAAGCCTGGACTTAATTTCTGCCAATATGGCTGCCATCAGCAAGTACTCTGCCGCCAGCTCTAATTTTAGCGACATCATGGCATCCACATACTCCATATACTGCTTGGTAACATCAGCGATGGGCAGTGTGGTGATATCAAACTTTTGTTTTCTAATCAGATAAAGTAGTAAGTCGAGCGGCCCTTCGAAGGTTTCTAATATGACCTCTAGGGCATCGGGGGGAATGAAGAGATCTTCAGGCTTTTCAATTAGCGCTTCGCCATTAATAAACGCAAGTGGCAACGGCTGCTGAACAGGTGTCGAAAGCCCCTTCTCAACAGAGGCATCATTATCGTTATTATTTTCTTCAACAAGCTCTGACACAGTTCCACAACCGTTTTTACGCGCTAACAAAGCGGCGATTATTGATATTATTATTTACGCGTTCACGCGAGAACTTGCAGCGCTTCGCTGCAAACCGAAGCGCTACAGGCCTTAGAAACTTAGCTTACGGTTTCCTACTATAACTTTCACCTGCAACTAGCAAAAGAAGCTATTTAAAATAACCTATTTAAAACAGTCTTTTCAAAAAGTCAGCCTAACGAAAGTTACTCAAAGGGAGACGGATCGCCCGTGCCATGTCGCACAATTACTGGTGTGTCTTCCGACAAATCAACCACGGTAGTGGGCTGCTCACCAATGTAACCACCGTGAATAATAAGCCCTACTTGCTTTTCTAAGTTGTCGCGAATGACATCTGGGTCTGATTCGGCCATGGTGTTACCTGGCAAAATCAAAGACGTAGACATCAATGGTTCGCCCAGCTCCTCCAATAATGCAAGTGCAATGGCGTTATCGGGCACGCGAATTCCAATGGTTTTACGTTTAGGGTTTTGCAAACGCTTTGGTACTTCGCGGGTCGCTTTCAACACGAAGGTGTAACGCCCTGGCGTGTTGTTCTTAATTTGTCTGAACGCCGTGTTGTCTACCTTTGCGTAAATTGATAGCTCAGACATGTCTCGGCACATTAAGGTAAAGTTGTGATCTTTATCGATTTGACGAATACGACACAACTGCTCAAGCGCCTTTTTGTCTTCCATTTGGCAACCTATGGCGTAGCCTGAGTCTGTCGGATACACCACCACTGCTCCCTCTCGAATTAACTCACAAGCCTGACTAATTAGGCGCTTTTGCGGGTTGTCGGGGTGCACATAGAAAAATTGACTCATAATTACTTCCTTTTCTTAAACGCGCAGAACGATACTACTTTGCCAACGAGGTAAGTGTCTGTCCACTCGTAAAGCTTGCTGGTTAAGCTCGTGGGTAAAACTCGCTTTTAAGCTTTTGAGCTTTTTACTAACCAACTCTCGGCATTTAAATTAGCGATAGTGCTCATCAACCGTACGTGTACCATTTGCCTTACCTTGCCCATTTATACCGAGAGCGTTGGAAATTAGATTTCCTTAGCTCTCGGCCATCTGCCCTTCAAATTGTTTCCAATTATGCCATACGGGTGTGAGCTTACTGCTAATGCCGAGGTTCTTACCCAGCTCAGTCCAACGAGACGGAAAGTGAAAATCAGAGCCCGCCGATGCTAGTAACTGATGGGTTTGTGCAAGCTCATTAATAAGCTCTTGTTTGGTTTTATTGATACCTGGAAATGCGGTTTCAATGGCGTCGCCACCGGCTTGTTCGAACAATGCCACCAAGCGCCGTAGCCACTTCGCTGTCATATCATAATGAGCAGGATGAGCCAGTACAGCTTGTCCACCTGCATCGTGGATCCACTCGATAGCCGTTTCGATGCTTGGCCACTCTGCTTTAACTGCAGCTCGTTTGCCTTTGCCAAGATACTTTTTAAACGCGGCGTCCATACTTGGCACACCGTAGTTATTTACTAATACGCGCGCAAAGTGCGCCCGTGTCACCTGGCCAACGCCCGCTAGCGCTTTTGCTCGCGTTAGAACACCTTCAAACCCACACTTTTCGAGCTTATCAGCAATTTTTTCAGCTCGGGCTTCTCGGGTTTGAGACTGGCCTTGCAGCCGCTCAAGAAACGTTGGGCAGTGTCTGTCCACATTTAATCCAACTATATGGATATCGAAACTGTGCCAAGTGGTGGAAATTTCAACACCATCAATAATGGTTAATGCACGTTTTTGCTTCGATTGAGTGGCATGTGCTTCTTCCAAACCGGCTACGGTATCGTGGTCGGTAACGGCAAGCGCATCCACCTGCATGGTGTGCGCGCGAAGGATTAATTCTTCTGGCGTTAGGTGGCCATCAGAGAATTTTGTATGACTGTGTAGATCTATTTTCAATGTCTTATGCAAATTTTAGGTTGACACAAACGGCAATTTGTTTTCTTCTATACACACAAAGTATACGTACTAACCGCTTCAAATCCTATTGAAGTTTGGAAAAACAACGAGTAATTCATGCATTCATACAATATTTCAACAGCAATGACAGTTGCAGCTTGGTGGTGGCACTCCCTAACTTAACGGGCGGTGTGCACTGTAGTGCGTGAATGAATACACATAAAGGCCCGTTTATACGGGCCTTTTTTTTGTCTTTTTGCAGTTGGAGAGTAGCAAAAATGAGTTTAGCGGAACTGGGGATTTCTCCAGGTAAGGTAGAGACAATTGAGCAGGTGGGACACTATGTCGATGATCCACTTGCCGCGTTTGCCCACCTTTGTGGCAATAAAAATAACGCATTGCTTTTAGAGTCGGCAGAAATTGATTCTAAAGACGATTTACAAAGCTTGTTAATGGTTGACGCAGCACTGCGCATGGAATGCCGGGGCAACCGCGTTGAAGTGAAAGCACTGACAGGCAACGGCGCTTCAGTGTTACCTTTATTTGTTGACCACGCCCCTGACGGCCTACACATCAAAGAAAGGACAGACACTTCAATTACGTTGGTGTGTGATGAAGCCGACGGTGAACTTGACGAAGACAGCCGCTTAAAGGCCGCAAGCGTAATGGACGCGCTTCGCATTGTTATCAATAAGATAACGCCAATCCGCCAGCATCCCCACGCCGTTTTCTTAGGCGGTGTTTTTGCCTATGACATGCTAGCAGGCTTTGAAAAATTACCTAACGTTGCAGAAGGTGAAAATGACTGTCCAGACTTTGTATTTTACTTAGCAGAAACTTTAATTACCGTTGACCACCAAACCCGCGAAACCCATTTAATTGGCAGTGTTTTTAGCGGACAAGACGTAGCCCAGCAATACTTTGCCATTGCTCAGCGCTTAGAAGCAATTCATCAGCAGCTACACGATATGCCCGCTGAGCCTGTGCTAGTGAGCACAAATGGAGTGAAGATTTCTGATGTAGATAGTGAAGCACAAAGCGGACAGTCACTCGCTTCCGACTCAGAAAGCCCAAACGAAACCGAAAACGGACAGTCACTTTCTTCTTTTGACCCAAGCGTTGAAGTTAGCGTTGATTTAAGCGATGAACAGTTTTGTAATCATGTACTCGACTTAAAACAGCACATTTTAGCTGGCGACATTTTTCAGGTTGTGCCCTCGCGCACATTCTCTCTCCCCTGCCCGTCGCCGCTACTTGCTTACGCTAAACTTAAAGAATCAAACCCAAGCCCTTACATGTTTTACATGCAAGATGCCGCTTTCAGCATATTTGGCGCCTCTCCTGAATCAGCGCTTAAATACGAAAGAGAAAGTAATCAGGTAGAGATCTACCCGATTGCCGGTACCCGTCCACGTGGCAAGCGCCCTGATGGCAGTATCGACAGAGATTTAGACAGCCGTATTGAGCTTAACCTTCGCGAAGACACCAAAGAAAAGTCTGAGCACATTATGCTGGTTGACCTTGCCCGAAACGATGTTGCAAAAGTGAGTCGCCCAGGTACGCGCTATGTGAAAGACTTGCTAAAAGTTGACCGTTACTCTCACGTGATGCACTTGGTGTCACGCGTGGTTGGCCAGCTACGTGACGACTTAGATCCACTGCACGCTTATCAAGCCTGCATGAATATGGGCACTCTAGTTGGCGCACCAAAAGTAAGCGCAGCGACGTTAATTCGCGAAGTAGAGAAAAAACGCCGCGGCAGTTATGGCGGTGCGGTTGGCTACTTGAATGGTCAAGGCGATATGGACACTTGTATTGTCATTCGCTCAGCGTTTGTGAAAAACGGCACGGCTTATATTCAAGCGGGTGCAGGTGTAGTATATGACTCGGTTCCACAAGCTGAAGCTGATGAAACCCGCGCTAAGGCACAAGCGGTAATTGGTGCAGTAAAAGCAGCGCTACAAGAAGAAGCTGAAAGTATCAACGTTGCATTAAATGAAGGAGGCAACGCATGAATCAGCAAGTGACCACCCTATTTTTGCTCGACAATGTAGACTCATTTACCTACAACCTTGTGGACGAACTGCGCACCTTAAACCTAGACATTAAAGTCTATCGCAACACGGTTTCAGCAAATGCTCTGTTTGAAAGAATGCAGGAACAAGCAACGAAAGGCCCCGTGCTTCTTATGTTGTCACCAGGTCCAGGCGCACCAAGTGAAGCCGGCTGTATGCCTGAGCTACTTAAAAAAGTACACGGTGTGTTCCCCGTAATTGGTATTTGTTTAGGCCATCAAGCTATTGTTGAGCATTATGGCGGCACCGTAGGTCGCGCCAGCCAAGTTATGCACGGCAAGTCTTCTGCTATTACCCATTCTGAAGACGCCATGTTCAAAGGCTTACAGCAGCCCTTACATGTAGCACGCTACCACTCTTTAGTGGCACATTCATTGCCTGAAAACCTTACTGTTTGCGCATCTACAATAAACGATGACGGCAGTGAGGCCGTAATGGCAGTTTACAATAGCGAAGATCGCATGTTGGGTTTCCAATTTCACCCAGAATCTATTTTAACAGCCCACGGCAGTTTGCTGTTAAAGCAAAGTATTGACTATTTAACGTTACAGGGAGCGAACCATGCTTAACGCAGGCCCTCTACTAGAACAAATTATGTTGCGAGAATCACTGTCGCAAACCGAGGCATACAGCTTGTTTAACAGCATCATGCACGGTGAGCAAAGCGAGGTGATGATTGCTTCAGTGCTGACTGCGCTGAAAATGAAAAAAGAATCACCCAGCGAAATTGCGGGTGCGGCGAGTGCCATGGTTGCCAATGCACTGCCCTTTCCCACACCGTCTTATGAGTTTGCAGATATCGTTGGTACAGGCGGAGATGGCCACAACACCATTAATATTTCCAGTGCAGCCGGTGTAGTTGCCGCATCTTGTGGCGTGAAGGTGGCGAAACACGGTAATCGCAGTGTATCGAGTAAGTCTGGCTCTGCTGATTTGTTTCGACAGTTTGGTCTTAATTTAGAAATAAGCCCAGAAACTTCCCGCAAGTGCTTAGATGAAGCAAATTTCACATTTCTTTTTGCACCGGTTTATCACGCCGGTATGCGCCACGCAGCCCCCGTGCGCGCTGCGATGAAGACCAGAACCTTGTTTAATATACTGGGGCCGCTGGCAAACCCGGCGGGTCCAACTCACGGCGTTTTCGGCGTATACTCGCCTGAACTGCTTGAACCTTACGCAAAAACCCTTATGCTGCTTGGCCAACACCGCGCAATGATAGTGCATGGCGATGGCTTGGATGAACTGGCGCTTCACGGCGAATCAATGATTTACGACCTTGAGCATGGCGATATTCGCAAGCTTACCGTTACCGCCGAAGACTTCGGTTTACCTCATTATCCTCTTTCTGCGATTGAGGGCGGTGAACCTGAAGAAAACAGACAATTTGTTGAAGCAGCGCTAAACGGCGAAGGTAAAGAGGCGCACCGTGCCGCTATCGCCATGAACTGCGGGGCACTGTTGAAAGTAACCGGCAAAGCATCAACCTTCAAAGAAGGGGCTGAAATGGCGATGAACGCTATGGCCGAAGGGTTACCCATGCAGTTATTAACGAAGGTTGCCAAAATTACTCAGGAGGTAAGCACGAATGGCTAATGTGCTTGAGAAAATTGTTGCAGACAAACGAGAAGAAGTGGCCGCACGCAAAGAAGCACTGCCGCTAGAAAGCTTCAGGGCGAATCTAGTTCCTTCCGAAAAGAGTTTATTTGCCGCACTTAGTGAGCCAAACGCAGGCTTTATCTTCGAATGCAAAAAAGCATCGCCTTCAAAAGGCCTTATTCGAGAGCATTTCGATTTAGACGAGATCTTAGCGGCTTACACGCCTTATGCTGCCGGTATTTCTGTGCTGACAGACGAGAAGTACTTCCAAGGTAAATTTGAGTACTTAGCTTATGTTACTGAGCGTGTTGCTCAGCCTGTGCTTAACAAAGATTTCTTCGTTGATACCTATCAAGTGTATCTAGCCCGTCACTATAATGCCGACGCAGTGCTATTAATGCTTAGTGTGCTAAATGATGACGAATATCGCGAGTTGGCAAGCGTTGCCAATGCTCTGTCATTAGACATTCTTACCGAAGTAAGTAATGAAGAAGAAATGGAGCGCGCTATTGCCCTTGAAGCCAACATCATTGGTATCAATAATCGCAACTTACGCGACCTTTCTACCGATTTAGCGACCACCGAACGCCTTGTGCCCATGCTTGAAAAAGCCACGCACGACTACGTGGTTATTTCAGAGTCGGGCATATACACACACCAAGACGTGCTTCGTTTAGCGCCTGTATCCCAAGGCTTTTTGGTGGGCAGTGCGTTAATGGCAGAGTCTGACCTACCGCGCGCTGTGAAAACGTTAGTGAATGGCGCAGTTAAAGTGTGCGGGCTTACCAACCCCGAACAAGCGCAAATGGCGTTTGATAAAGGCGCTAGCTTTGGCGGGCTTATCTTCGCTGAAAAATCGCCACGCTGTGTGAGCGAAGCACAGGCTTTGACTATAACGCAGAGCGTTGACGGTGCTTTTGTTGGTGTGTTCGTTAATCACGACATTGATGAAGTGGCATCGCTCGCCGCCTCGCTCAACCTTTTTGCCGTGCAGCTTCACGGCAGCGAACATGACACCTACATTTCAGCGCTTGCTGCCAAGCTTCCAGAAGGTTGTGAAATTTGGAAAGTCGAAGGTGTTAAAGCAACCTCTTCTGGCGCACTACCAGACGCAGTGGACAGACACTTAAAAAATAGCCTTGTAAGCCGTGTTCTTCTGGATTGCCAAGTGGGTGATGCCAAAGGCGGTACAGGCGAAGCGTTCAACTGGCAGCTATTAACCGATATCGAAGCGAAGCATAAGTTAGTGCTTGCTGGCGGTATTAACGCCCAGAATGTTGCAGAAGCTATTGCAACCGGCTGTGGTGCTATTGATGTGAATTCAGGCGTAGAAACCGCCCCCGGTGTGAAAAGCGAAGAAAAACTCGACGCGCTTTTTGCCATTTGCCGCCGTTACTAATTTAAATACAGGACAACGTAATGAACCAGTTAGATACAAAATTTGGTGAATTTGGTGGCATGTACGTGCCCGAGCTACTTATTCCAGCACTAGACCAACTGGAAAAAGCATTTTTGGATGCCAAGGACGACCCGACATTTAACGAAGAGTTTTTATCTCTGTTAAAAGACTATGCGGGTCGCCCAACATCAATGACGTTAACTCGCAATCTGGTAAGTAACCCAAAGGTGAAGTTATACCTAAAGCGTGAAGACTTACTACACGGTGGTGCACACAAAACTAACCAGGTGTTGGGCCAAGCGCTACTTACCAAACGCATGGGTAAAAAAGAAGTGATCGCCGAAACAGGCGCAGGCCAACATGGTGTTGCAACCGCGTTAGCATGTGCATTGTTGGGGCTAAAAGCACGTATTTATATGGGTGCGAAAGATGTTGAGCGTCAAGCGCCAAACGTGTTCCGTATGAAGCTTATGGGCGCAGAGGTTATTCCTGTAAACGCAGGCTCAGGTACGCTTAAAGATGCCGTAAACGAAGCCATGCGCGACTGGTCGGCAAACTATGATAAAGCGCACTATTTGTTAGGCACAGCCGCGGGCCCACACCCGTTCCCGACTATTGTTCGTGAATATCACCGTATGATTGGTGAAGAAACTCGTGCACAAATCATGGAAAAAGAAGGTCGCTTACCTGACGCCGTAGTAGCATGTGTGGGCGGAGGCTCAAATGCTATCGGTATGTTTGCAGACTTTATTGATGAGCCATCTGTACGCCTAGTTGGCGTTGAGCCTGCGGGTAAAGGTGTGCACACCAAAGAGCACGGCGCAACTATCGTGACGGGTACAAAAGGTATTCTTCACGGCGCTTACACCTTCATCATGCAAGACAAAGAAGGCCAGATTGAAGAGAGCTACTCAGTATCTGCTGGTCTCGACTACCCTGCTGTCGGCCCTCAGCATGCCTATCTTCACGACATTGGACGAGCGGAATACGTGGCCGCTACCGACGAAGAAGCGCTGAACGCATTCCAATTGCTTGCAAGAAAAGAAGGTATTATTCCTGCCCTTGAATCGTCGCATGCCTTAGCGCACGCGCTCAATATGGCAGATGAAGCGGAAGAAGAAACCATCATCGTAGTTAACTTATCAGGTCGTGGCGACAAAGATTTAGCGCACGTTATCAACATTTTAGGGGACGATTTATAATGGATAGATATGCACAAATGTTTGCCGGGCTTGATAAAAAGAACCAAGGCGCTTTCGTACCTTTCGTAATGGTGGGTGACCCCGATTTAGCGCAATCTGAAGCCATTATTTGCCAGCTAGTAGAAAGCGGTGCTGACGCACTTGAGTTAGGTATACCTTACTCTGACCCCATCGCTGATGGCCCCACGATTCAAGCTTCTGCTATTCGCGCATTAAATAACAAGGTGACGGTAGCAGATTGCTTGGGTGTTATTTCACGTGTTCGCGCAAAATATCCTAATGTGCCTATCGGCTTGCTTCTGTACAGCAACTTAGTAATGGCCCAAGGTATTGAGAACTTTTACAACAAAGCGCAAGAGGCAGGCGTTGACTCAATTTTGGTTGCCGACGTTCCTATTCGCGAAGCGGCACCTTTTCAAAAAGCAGCCGAAGCCACTGGCATTTCACAAATTCTGATTGCACCACCTAATGCTACTGACGAAACCATGGAAAAAATCGGGGAATACTCGAAAGGTTACACGTATTTGCTGGGTCGTGCTGGCGTTACTGGCGCAGAAACTGCCGCAAACGTGCCTGCTTCAGAGCTTATTGAGCGCTTGAACAAACACAAAGCAGCACCAGCATTGTTAGGCTTTGGTATTTCTACACCGGAACAGGTTAAATCTGCTATTGACGCAGGTGCCGCTGGCGCAATTTCAGGCTCGGCGACAGTGAATATTATCGCAGCCAATTTATCGGACAGTCACAAAATGCTAAGCGAGCTCGGCAGCTTTGTTGAAAGCATGAAATCCGCTACGGCAAAAGGATAAACGTATGCTATATATGATTTGTGCAACCGATGTGGCGGACAGTCTAGAAAAACGCCTAGCGGCGCGACCTGCTCACCTTGAACGCCTGAATGCATTAAAAGATGCGGGCCGTTTAGTTATGGCTGGCCCTTTCCCTGCTGTAGATAGTCCAGACCCAGGTCCGGCCGGATTTACTGGCTCGCTAGTAGTCGCAGAGTTTGATTCACTAGAAGCTGCTCAAGCATGGGCAGACGCTGACCCGTACATCGAAGCGGGTGTTTACGAAAGTGTTGTAGTTAAACCTTATAAAAAGGTTTTGCCTTAAATTTTAGCTAAACGCTACATAGTAAACAGCGATAAATAGCGAAAGCCCCTTAAGAGCGAATAGCTCCGGTTTTAAGGGGCTTTTTTGTTGCTTCAACAGTAACAAAGCTTACACTTATTTATCGAACTAGTGTGGACAGACACTCGCTTGCTAGACTAATGAGGACACACACTCGTCAACTAGTGTGGACAGTCACTCATTTACTAAACTAATGAGGACACACACTCGTAATTATTTGCCAAGCTTCATACTGTTGATAATGGACAGTCACTTAATAATCAGCCAACATTCGCAATAAACAATCCCTTGTGGACAGACACTCGCTCCTCTGAGTAAGTGTCCCAGCGCCTCAAAACTTCGTCATAAAATTGGCCCATTATACTGCGTTTAAAGATCGACCTTTTCGTGTTCACCCATCTCTTCTGGCTTTACGGTTTTACCAGTAAGCATTTTAAACATGCCTTTGAGTGAAGGGTCTGCATCCCACACTTCTGCATCTATAAGTTCGAAGCGAAGCATTAATAAAGAAGGATCATCTTTACCTTTCTCGAACCATGCTTCTACTGGATTAGACCAGTATTTATCAATCACCTCTTTACGTGATTCAACAGTGAGATTGCCTCGGATACAAGCAAATACATCATGACCTTTGGATGCAAAATGAACCATGGCTTTTCCACCTTTAGCAATGCGGTTGTCTCGACTAGTGTAAAACCAAAACTCGCTATCAGCGTCTTTATCAAGTTGGGCGTACATAGGCTCGGCATGCATATCCTCGCCTACCAGACTTACCATTACTTTTGGACTATCTGACATTGCTTTCCACATTGTTTTCTTAATATCGCTAGACATAGCTCCTCCTTGTTGAAAATAAGTGTCTGTCCGACGTTACTATTGAATGGAGTAGTTGAACTAAACGCCTTATTTTCATTTTATTGATTCATCTGAAGCTTATGCCTCGCACGTGGCATGCCAAAAAAGTCAATATCATCCCGCTCAGCTGCCAAAAGAGTTATTGAGAAACGTAAGCTCTTCACTACACGCCAGTTAGGTACAGCTTTGGACACACACTCGTACATCCAAATGAGCGTTGTGAACTATTTTACAAAAACCGAGGACAGTCACTCGTTTGCACGATAAACATTGGTTCCCCTTAATAACAATCAACAAAGTGGACAGACACTTTTTCAAAGTAGGAGTAAAGATTACTCAATATGACTTACTAACTAGAGCACTTAAATATATGCCTCACTTTGAAGCTTAGAAATAGACTTGTGGACAGACACTCTCATTTTGACTTCCGGCCTCTTAGCAATTAAGTGTCTGTCCACAATATTTGCTCTTTCGTAAATGCCATTTACTTAAGGCTTATATACAGCTTTTGCTCCGCAAGGTAGACTAAACCCAGTTCAGAATCGGTTCAGTTAACCAAGTTATACTTATCTGTAGTTTGGCCTGAGTGGGATAATAATTGTGAGGTTGTATGAAATTATCGCTTCGTGTTGCAGTAGTTTGTTTAGTGTTAGCTTTGTCTAACACAGCGCCAGCTTTGGCGTTTCAAGACTCTGGCGGCGATATATCAAAAAGCGAAGCTGCTGAGCGTGCTCGCGTTGCTGTAAATGGACGCGTCTTAAAAGTTGAACAGACCTCAAAAAACTACCGGGTAAAAGTACTTAAAAAGTCAGGGCGAGTAGTATCAGTAGACGTAGACAAACGCTCAGGCAAGGTAAAAACAAATAAAGATAAGGACTAACATGCGTATCCTCGTAGCCGAAGACGATAGCAGATTATTAACCCAGCTTGATGCGCTCCTTCAGCAAAATGGCTATAGCGTAGACCTCGCAGATAATGGTGAGCACGCGCTTTTTCTCATTAAAGAATATAGCTATGACCTGGCTATCGTCGACATCGGCATGCCAAAGCTAGACGGATTTGAGGTTATACGAAAAGCCCGTCAAGCTGATATTTCCTGCCCTATACTCATTTTAACTGCTAGAGATAGGTGGCAAGAGAAAGTGGAAGGCCTTGATGCCGGAGCCGATGACTACCTCACCAAACCCTTTCATAACGAAGAGTTACTTGCTCGAACAAAAGCACTAATTCGACGAGCTTCAGGACAAGCGAACCCAACCATTCAGTTCGGCCCTATCTCGCTGGATACCGTTAGTGAAGAACTATCGTTAAACGGTCAAGCTCTGGATCTAACAGCTTACGAATACAAAGTCATGGAGTACCTTATGCTTAACCCGCAAAAGGTCATCTCAAAAACAGAGCTAACCGAGCACATTTATGACCAAGATTTCGATTTAGATAGTAATGTCATAGAGGTTTTCGTGGGAAGACTGCGGAAAAAGCTGGACCCGACCGGTGAGTTAAAGCCAATCGAAACCCTTCGAGGTAGAGGCTATAGGATAAATAGAAGTTTATGAGGCAATTGTCGCTACGTCTTCGGAGTACCTTTCTAGCGATTGTTCTTCTAGCGTTATTTGCGCCCTTTACTGTTGTCATTTTAGACGAGGCATATACTGATAGCCTTACGCAAGCCAAGATGAGTGAGCTTAGGTTGATGAACTTAGGTCTGTTGTCGGCTTTCGAGTTAGATGGCGACCTGCCCTATATGCCTGAAATTTTATACGAAGAGCAGTTAAACCTTCCGGGATCAGGTTATCTTGGCGTGATTGTGTTTCGAGACGAAGTAATTTGGCAGTCAGCCTCAGCTCTTGAATATACCTTTGCACCACCTGAGATAGACGTTGCAGTCGGTAACGAGTTATTTTTGGATTCTCATATACCTAAGTTTGAAGAAGATTCCGAGTTTTTTGTATACGCCTTTACTGCGGAATTTGCTTCAAGTAGAGACTTCGAGCCTGTTCGGTTTTATATATTTAACAATAAAGCACTTTTTGAAGCAGAGCGGAATACGTTCTTAGACACGACGTGGCAGTGGATTTTCACGCTCTGTATAGCGCTCCTAATTTTTATTATTATCGGGATTAGCCTAGTACTTCTTCCTGTTAGGAAGTTAATTGACGAAATTTCACAAGCCTCAAGTGGACATAAACGCCAGTTAGAATCACGCTATCCAGTTGAATTCGATTCCTTAAAGCAATCCATTAATGGTTTGCTTCAAACTGAGGCCGCCCAAAGGGAGAGATATAAAAACAGTTTAGGAGACTTAGCACATAGTTTGAAAACGCCTTTGGCAGTAGCATCGGGCACTAGCGATTTACCTACTGAGGTAAACGAAGCATTACAGCAAATTGACCGAATCATTAAACGCCAGCTGAAAAGAGCGAGTGCTGGAAAATCTGGCTGGCAACAAGCTATCTATATATTACCCATTTTGCACAAGCTTGCCGATGCAATGGACAAGGTCTACCAAGATAAAGCCCTTACCATTGAGTTTGAACTGGATGAGGATACTCAGTTTAAAGGAGACGAGACCGACTTCATGGAACTATGTGGCAACCTTCTAGACAATGCATGTAAAGCTGCGACCAATAGAATTATCGTATCAGCGTCGAAGCGTGCTGGTTGGCTAACAATTAAAGTAGAAGACGACGGCCCTGGTATTCCTGACGACAAAAAGGTGCTTTTGTTAGAGCGAGGAACTCGACTTGATACCTATACAGAAGGCCACGGAATAGGCATGGCGTTGGCGGCCGATTTAGTTTCAATCTACGAAGGTAGAATGCTCATCGAGGACAGTTCGCTTGGCGGCGCTCGTATCGTTATTCAATTTCCCAATCACGAATAGTGCTTTAAAAAGTACAACGAAGTTTGTGTATGACCGTTAAATCCTTGAGCTTTCAATTGCTCAAGTATGAAAGTGGACAGACACATTCTCAATTGACTGTTTAGCTAGAGACCAATGAGAGATTTTTTTAAATCGATTGAGTGTCTGTCCACTATCGACTTTCACAAACAAGTGTCTGTCCACTTTCTACTTACACTAAGTTACGACGCAGACTTCTCACCTTCACTCGATAACAGCACCGCAAGCCACTTGCTCTCCTCGCGAGACTCTAGAGCTATCTTTACCACCATGGTTAACGGAACTGATAGCAACATTCCAACGGTGCCTAGCAGCCACCCCCAAAATATTAACGAAAGGAATACCACGAGCGTAGAGAGCCCCATGCCCTTACCCATCAATCGAGGTTCCACCATATTACCCATGATGGTATTAACAAGCACAAAGCCAAGCGCTGCGAAACCTGCTGAGGCAGGCCCAAGTTGAACAAAGGCTATCAACACTGCGGGCACAGCAGCGATAATTGAGCCAATGTTAGGAATAAAGTTGAGCATGAAAGCCAACACAGCCCAAAGCATGAAATGATCTACTCCCATCACATACAGCCAAATACCAATAATCAGACCTGTTCCTAAACTGACCACAGTTTTTATCGCTAAGTAACTGTTCACAGAACGAATAAATCTGTCGATATGCTTTAGTTTCATTCCTGGATCGGCAAGGGCAATATGCAACCGGCGTGGAATACTGTCTGCTTCAAAAAGCATGAAAATGACAGTAAGAAGAATAAGGAAAAGGTTTGAAAGTACGCCGCCCATTCCGCTGATGAAATTTGTTGCTACAGACATAGCCGTTGCTGGATCAAGGTGCGAAGCGATTAACTCTCTATTGATGTGAATATTAAATTCAGCCAATTTGGACACAACCCAGGCAAACTCTGTATCAAGCTTACTTCTGTATTCTGGCAGATTTTCTCGAAACTCGGTCATAGACTGGCCAACTAAGCCAGCTAAAAGAAAACCAAAAACAACGATAAGCAGTATAACAAAAGTTATAGAGAGCCATTTAGGCACGCCAAATTTCGAAGTCCAACGTATTATTGGGCTACACGCGATCGCTATAAAAATAGAGAGAAAAAACGGTACCATGATCGTACTGGCGGCTTTAATACCAGCCATTACCACTACTAAACATGCTAAAACGATTAGAATTTTTGCTGTTGGCGAGCGTAGTTCCATTGACATTTTGTGCTACATTCCTGACTGAAACGACAACACTTTACAACGACTTATAAACAACTACAAACAAGAGACTTCAATGAACTTTAATCTTGCCACTATTAAAATTAAAAACCTAAGACTACGCACATACATTGGCATCAATGAAGATGAAATAAAAAACAAGCAGGACGTTGTTGTTAACGTGAAAATTGATTACGACGCTGAAAAAGCGACGAACACCGACGATATGAGTGATGCGCTCAACTATAAAACGATTACAAAGGCAATCATCAAGCTTGTAGAAGACAACCGTTTTTCTCTTCTGGAAAAACTTACCGCCGATGTGCTAAGCATTGCCGCAGAACATTCTTCGGTGCGCTACGCTGAGGTTGAGGTCGATAAGCCACATGCCCTTAGATTTTCTGATTCCGTGTCCCTGACACTATCTTGCAATAAGACGGGATAAGGTCATACCTCGAGGAGCTAATTGTGAACATTCTTTTGACCGGTGGAACAGGGCTGATAGGAAGCGAATTTATTCGTCAATATTCTCGAGAACATGAATTTACGGTGACTTCTCGCGACTTTACAAAAGCAAAGAGCAAATTGGGGGATAACGTCAAAATCGTCGAGAACGTTTCTTCGATAGAAAATTTTGAAAGTTTCGACGCAGTAATTAATTTAGCTGGTGAGCCTATCGCCGATAAGCGCTGGACAGACACTCAAAAGAAAATAATTTGCAATAGCCGCTGGGACATCACTTCTGAGCTAGTCTCAAAAATAAATAGTTGTGATGCGCCTCCGCCTGTTTTCTTATCGGGCTCCGCGATTGGTTACTACGGCAATCAAGGAGACAAGCTTGTAACTGAAGAAACTCCTCCTCATAACGAGTTCACCCATGAACTGTGCGCTAAATGGGAGACTATTGCCCAAAGTGTAGATCAAACTAAGACACGTGTCGTAACGCTTCGAACTGGTGTAGTTCTCGCCGAAAAAGGCGGTGCGTTAGGGAAAATGGCTCTACCGTTTAAACTGGGGGCCGGAGGTACACTTGGGAGTGGTAGTCAGTATTTGGCCTGGATCCACTTACAAGATATGGTGCGTGCTATCTCCTTCTTGATCGAGAATAGTGCATGTTCTGGTGCATTTAACTTAACGGCACCGGAGCCTGTCACGAACAAGGTGTTCTCTAAAGCGCTCGCAAAATCACTTAACCGACCTTGCCTGTTCAATGTCCCGGGCTTTGTTATGAAAGTAGCAATGGGCGAATCGTCGACGATGATACTTGAGGGGCAAAGAGTCATTCCTCAAAAGCTTACTACCGCCGGCTTCAGTTTTGACTTCCCTTCTATCGACGAGGCGCTAAGAGAAATATATCGCGCATAGTTGAATTACTGAAATTCGTTATGTGCCTTGTGGACAGTCACTTGAATTGCTAAGCAAGTGTGTGTCCACATTTATTGCACAACATTATCGCGAGGCACTTTGCTTAGTCACAAACCTCAAAAACTTCTATCCACTCTCAAACCAGAGTACTTTTTAAACTCTTCGCGAAAACCATTCTTTAGTAATTAGTGAACTTTGCTGTGAAATGCACAGTGAACAGACACTCATTTGAATTGAGTAACTGTCCACTGCCCTTAATCTAAACGGCACTTAACCGAGTGTCTGTCCGTTTAGTATTAAAGCGCATTTTAAACTAACGCGAGAATGCCTAAACCATATTCCGCAGCATCTGACTGGTATTAAGTGTAAGCAAACGCCAGCATCCAAACGCACCTAATATGCCTACAACGACAGCGCCAACGCTTGGCGCTATTGCCCAGTATTCTGGGTGTAAGCTTGCTTCCATTTGGAATACAGAGGTTTGAAGTAAATAAAGGCTCAACTCATTGGCCATTGCTGCCATAAAGCCTGCTACTACACCAATGATAACAAACTCAAAAATAACACTTTTTCTTATCAACGCCCCCTTTGCACCGAGCGTTCGAAGTATGGCTATTTCCTGTCTGCGTTCATCCATGCTCGCCTGTACTTGAGCAATTAATACTAAACTGCCCGCTAACAACACCAGTACCAAAATAAACTCAACAGCAACAGACACTTGATCCACAATCTCTCGCAACTGATTAATTCGAGCATCAACGTCGAACATAGTTATTGATGCAAACGGCTTAAGTAGGTTGGTTAACTCAGCCTTTCTCTCGGTAGGAAGGTAAAAACTAGTAATATAAGTTGGGCTAAATGCAGCCATCGCCTCGGGGTGAATGACGAAGAAGAAGTTGGGCTGCATGGTTTGCCAATTCACCGTACGGATACTGGTTACTTTCGTTTCGACAATCTCGCTGCCCACATTAAAAGTAAGCCGATCGCCCATTTTAATGTTCAACCTTTCTGCAACGCCTTCTTCAACGGAGACCGGGAACCATCCTTCGCTGTATTGTTTATCCTCATCGCCATGCCAGTTCCCGTCAATGACCTCGTTTTCTTTTTGAAGCGCGTTGCTCCAAGTTAGGTTTGCTTCTCTGCCTAAACCTCTTCGGCCTTCTCGATTCGGCTCATCTTCTTTAGAAACCTCGGTGTTTACCCCTTCTCCATTTACCGAAACAAATCGGCCTCGAATGACAGGATAAAACTCTTCAATTTTTACGCCATTGTCAGCGAAGTGTCTGTCCAACTCGGGTTGAATATCCGGCGTAATGTTAATTAAGAAGTAATTCGGTGTCCCTTCGGGCAGTTGCGAGCGCCATTGCGAAACCATATCGTTGCGCATTACTAGCACCACTAGAAGCAGCATAATGGTGACGGAAAAGCTAATAAGCTGCACGCTGTTGTCCATTGCACGTCGCTTAATACGTGCCCATGCCAACTGCCACGCCCCCATCCTTCCACTGCCCAACTTGCGTCCCACAGCAATCAAGATGTACGTAGCGCCAAGCAGTCCAAGAACCAGTGCAGCGCCAGAAACGAAAAGAATTGCGCTAATTTTTAAATCTCGACTATACATCCACATCAGTAAGAATATTGCGCCACCGGAAGCCACGAACTGAATGCTTCTGGAACGTAAATTCGCCGATATGTCCTTTCTTAATACGCGAAGCGGGGGAACTGAAAAAAGCTGCAAAAGCGGATATAAGGAAAAAAGCAATGCACACGTAGCGCCTGTAGCAACGGCGATTAAAAGCGGCCGCCAATGCCACACGTCAAGAGATACATCCACTCTGTCCGCTACAAGTGAAACCACCACTTGCTGACCAATAAAACCTATAACGAGGCCAATAAAAATACCAAGCCCAGTGATAAATAAAATTTGGAACAAATAGACTTTTCGAATGGTGCTGCTTGTTGCCCCCAAGGTCTTCATTATTGCTACGGGATCAAAGTGACGTTGAGCATAACGCTGAGCAGCAACGGCAATGGAAACGGCCGCTAATACTATTGCCAACAAACTCGCTAACAGAAAATAGCGCTCAGCACTTGCGACAGAACGCCCTATCGCTGACTCGTCATCTTCGACTGTACGCCACGAGTGTAAGTCGTCATTTAATTGGGGCAATAACCAAGTATTGAAACTGTCTATATCACCCGCATCACCGGCAAAAAAGCCCACATAACGAGCGCGACTCCCTGGCCCAGTTATCGCAGTTTTCTCCAAGTCATCTAAGTTAATCAGCGCAATAGGGTCAGTATTAAACACGCTAAAGCCAGCATCGGGAATATCTACCAACACACGGGTAACGGTAAAAGTGCCGTCGCCAATATCGATACTATCGCCAATAGAAAGCCCCAAGCTCTGAAAAAGCCGAGACTGTACCCATGCTTCGCCAGATTGTGGTAACCCTGCGGTAGCACGTTTTTCCCCGAACGGCTGGTCAGTAATATTGACTGTCCCTTTCAGTGGATAAGCGTCATTCACGGCTCGTAAATCAACAAGCGACATCTCGTCGCCTTTAAATACCATTGAACGTGTTGCCACCTGCTTTGCCGTCGCAAGGCCCTCTTCTTGGGCTCTAGCTAACCACTCCTCGTTTATAGGGTCATCTGAACGAAGTTGCGCATCTGCTGCAATGAATGCTGCAGAACGAGCCTTTAGTGCGCCCTGTAAACGCTCACTGAAGAGTGACAGCGACAAAACGGCTGCCACAGATAGCACAATGGCCAGCAATATGATGGTCAGTTCACCACGTCTAGCCTCATGCTTGAAAAGCCGCCAAGCTAAATTAAAAGACGTCGACATCTAAACCGCCTCTTTCTTATTCATTGTGTTCGCGCCAGTTGTTTCAACTAATTCGCCAGCATTCATAGTGAGTTGCCTGTCACAATGTTCCGCAAGCTCGTTATCATGAGTTACGAGTACGAGAGTTGTGCCTTTTTCTCTATTCATCTCGAACAACAGCGCTTCGATTTTTTCACTATTTTTGGCGTCTAGGTTGCCGGTAGGCTCATCGGCGAAAAGTATTTTGGGAGAGGTAATAAATGCTCGCGCTATGGCAACGCGCTGTTGCTCGCCCCCCGACAACTGATTAGGAAAGTGATGTGCGCGATGTTTCAATCCGACTTGCTCTAGAATATCTAAAGCTAGTGCCTTTGGGTTATCAAGCCCTGCAATTTCTGCCGGTAGCATCACATTTTCTAACGCTGTTAAGCTTTGAACTAACATAAAGCTTTGAAAAATGAAGCCTACTTTATTTCCTCTTAAAATCGCGCGATCTTCTTCAGTCATGCTGTGAAGTGCTTCGCCATCTAAGAAAATTTCCCCTTCTGTAACTTGGTCAAGTCCAGCTAACAAGCCCAAAAGGGTTGACTTACCCGAGCCTGACGCGCCAATAATGGCAACGGACTCACCAGACTTGACTTCAAAAGAAATAGGACGAAGGATCTGCAGTGAACCTTCACTCGTATCCACTACTTTGGTTACAGCATTAGCTTTTATCATAAGAGGTCATCAATTCGTGTTTGTTAAATTTCGTTATTTGTACGCTTTTTTACTTATTCTTTTAATACCCTTTCAAGCGCTATCAGATCAAGCCGAGCAGAGCGACACAAGCGAAAATGCGGTTTTACTTATCTTAGGTGACAGTTTATCCGCGGCTTATGGATTACAGCAACATGAGGGTTGGGTCAGTTTGTTACAAAAGATGTGGCAAGACGACAACATTCCGATTGATATTGTAAATGCTGCGGTAAGCGGAGAGACTACTGACGGCGGTTTAGCGCGATTTCCCCGTTTATTAGAGCAACACAACCCTACCCATGTATTGATTGAACTGGGCGGTAATGACGGCCTTCAGGGCCATAATATCGGTAAGATTAGGGATAATTTAGATTCACTGGTAAGTGTTGCGAAAGAGAGTAAAGCCGTAGTGTTTCTGCAAGAAATGCAAATTCCTTCTAATTATGGCAAGCGCTATACGCAGATGTTTACTCAAAACTTCAATAAAGTCGCGGAAGCTCAGGACGTTCAAAAAATTCCATTTTTCCTTGAAGAAATAGCGCTAAATAAGGACTTAATGCAAAACGATGGTATTCATCCAAATGCTGAGGCACAGCCTTTGATCGCTAATTTTATGGACAGACACTTAAGAAGTTTAATTCTTAGCGCTCAATAATTGTGCTAATCTTATTAAGTGATTTTTTAAATGCGAGGTTTGTTTATGGACGTTTCTTCTGTTAATTCGTCTCCTGTTTCCACTGTCTTAGAATCGCCACAGCGACCTACTCAACAGGTTGAGCCCCGTAATGTGCAAGAAAGTCGCGAGACTCAGCCCCAGAGCACACAGCAGACCTCAAGCGCTAACGATGGACGTGTGGGCTCTAGGGTTGACGTGTTTGTATAATTTGCCCTTTAAATTAAATTGTTAGGGACAGACACTCGTTGGTACTTTTGCTTAGTCCTCTTGCTAGTAGAGGCGGCTTTGCAATAAGGAAATTAGAAAGGACAGAAACCCGGCGAATAAGGGTGTCTGTCCTTTTTCTTTTGGGTCAAATAGACTTAACGATTGACGTCTATCCGTTATGAAATTCGAGTGTCTGTCCACGATTGCCAGTTCTGAGATTTGATCGAAAGAGCACTCATGAAAAATAACCGTCCCTAAAACTGTCCCAAAGACCACTTAAAATTGACGCCGTAAATCTCATAATGTCAATAAATAACTATGGGATACGGATATGCCTCTACCTCGTTACAAGCAAATAAATACTGATGTTACACCTTATTACCACTGCATTTCTCGCTGCGTGAGGCAATCTTACCTTTGTGGTCGCGATGCCCGCACTGGCATAAACTATGAGCATAGAAGAAAGTGGATTCAAGACAGGCTCCATAAGCTTTCTCAAGCTTTTGCCATCGACCTATGCGCCTACGCTGTTATGCACAATCACATTCATGTGGTATTACATATAGCAAAAGGCAGAGCTGAAGGCTGGACGATGGATGAGGTCTTGCTTCGGTGGAGGATGTTTTATAAATGCCCGCCCGTAGTGCAGCGATATTTAGAAAACTTTGATTCTGTAACGTCAGAAGAACTTGCTGAATTGAAATCATTATCTGTTTTATATCGAGAGCGACTTCAAAGCATCAGCTGGTTTATGCGTATGCTCAATGAATATATTGCTCGAAGAGCTAACAAAGAAGATGAATGTAAGGGCTATTTCTGGGAAAGAAGGTTTAGGTCACAAGCTATACTCGATGAGAAAGCACTGGCCAGTGTAATGGCTTACGTCGATTTAAATCCCATTCGAGCAAAAATAGCGACGACGCTAAGCAACTCTCACCATACTAGTATCCAATATCGGTTGAATGCCAAACGCTCGAATAAAACGCCTAAGTTTTTGATGCCCTTTAGCGATAGTCACCACAAGAACACAGTGCCGTTGCCCTTCGCATTTACCGATTATTTGCAGCTTATCACTGATACGATGAATGCAGAGAGTAATACCAATACCTGCAAAGTCCCAAAGCTTCCCAACCGCTTGCTAAGTAAGCTTGGAATGACAAAAGAGAACTGGCAGCTAGTAACTAGTAATTTTGAAACACTTTTTACTGGGCCTGTCGGTTGCCCCGAGATGATGGAGAATTTCGCCAAATGCTGCCAAAGAGCATGTCGTCCAAATGTTGCAAATGCCCAAAGGTATCTGTCGTGAACCTCTAACGCCATTGCAAAAGTACTTGGCTAAATATCGGCTTGGCGTGCAAGCACATCAACAATGTCCTGAGATTTCGTTAGGCGCCTTATGTCGTTGAACAGAACTTCAGCTTCAGGGTATTGTCTTTTCAGATAGCCGCACCATTGCTTAATTCGGTTGGGGTAATATTTGCCCTTATCACCAAAAATTTCGTAGCCAGAGTACTGAATCAGCAAAGCAGCCAGTTCAGACCATGGCATAGGTGCTATACCCTCTTTAATACTCAGCGCCAAATTAGGCATTGCCAATGCACCTCGTCCAATCATAAGGTTAGTACACTCTGATTGGCTCTGACATCGCTTAGCGTCTTCAGCGTTCCAAATTTCACCATTTGCAACAAGTGGAATATCGGTGTATTGCTTGATCTTCGCTATCCAGTCCCAATAAGCCGGTGGTTTATATCCCTCCGTTTTGGTCCGCGCATGAACAACGAGCTCAGAAGCGCCCGCTTCAGTGATAGCTATAGCATTCTCGATAGCTAAAGATTTGTCTTCAAAACCTAGTCTGATTTTGGCTGAAACTGGGATTTCTGCAGGAACAGCATCCCTTACAGTTTTCACAATGTCATAAAGGGTTTGGGTTTCTTTCAACAAAACCGCCCCACCCTTACTTTTATTAACTGTTTTGGCAGGGCAACCAAAATTTAGGTCAACACCAGGAGAGCCCAGCTCTATTGCTGTTTGTGCATTCTCTGCAAGCCACTGTGGATGTTGTCCTAATAATTGAACTCGAACAGGCACACCTGCCGGAGTTTTGCCGCCATTATGAAGCTCAGGACAAAGTCTATAAAACGTTTTCTTTGGTAATTTTTGATCGACCACTCTTACAAATTCAGTAACGCACTGATCGAAACCACCCACGCGAGTGAGCATATCTCTCATTAAGTGGTCGACAACGCCCTCCATAGGGGCAAGCATTACTCTCATTGCAAACGTCTCAGATTAATAGAACATAAAATTGGCGCGGGAGTTTAGCAAAAAGCACTTATATCAGCCAGGCTTTGATGCTTAGTTTTTCAACTTCTGTGACTGTCTATTTAAGGTGCATTTAAGGTGGTTTTAAATTGCAGCTATTTAAATTTAGTAAGTGTCTGTCCGCTAGACACTTTACTTCATGTGGGAGTGATGCAGGCTTCTAATTCTATACGAATAGAAAAGCTTGTGTGTCTGTCCATACGTAGAAAGTTCTTGATAGAAGTTCGCACTTAGCCTATTTACGAGGCTGTAACTGGGTAGCGGCTTCCTTTTCTAAATTTTCAAGGCGAGTGAATACGGCCTTCTTTTGATTATCGGTGTATGTCCGCCAATTAATGATTTCTTCAATCGTACGTTTACACCCAATGCAAATGTCTTCTTCGGTTAATTTGCACAAGGCTACACATGGGGAAATTAAGTTCATAAAGCTTCTGTTTTATCCAGACCGTCTTTTTTACTCTGTACTCGCGAAGCTGCGATAGCTGCCATTGTAGTTTCTGATAGCTCTTTATTGGACCACAAACAGACATGACAACCAAAGCGCGATTCAAGATATGAGGAAAACTCAGTGTCTGTCCCACAGTCATACCTCACTAAATTTTGCTTTTTACCGTCGTAAATAACCGCAGAATAAGTAAACACAAAGAGCCTCCTAAAAAAGAGGCTCAAATATACATCTAGACGTCTAAACGTTCAAGCGTCTAATTTAAATAATCGAGTGCAGCGCAAATTGCGGCCACCTGAGCATCATTGCAATTTTCGGGTGTCGCATTATCGCTATCGGGATAAACTTCTGTAGTTGTGACGTACTTAGCATCTGTCATACCTCCACAAAGGTACAACGACTTCTTGTCATAGCAAATTACACCTTCACTCACCACATCTGCACCTATAATCTTTCCGTTTTCATCGGCCGGTGCGATATGCGTTACTTTTTTCACAGCTTCAATAACTGCTTTTTGAAACTCTATTTGGGGGCTTGGAGTATTAGCAACCGTATAGAAACCATCTGGAATGTTCCAGTTATCATGGGTCACCCCATCCCGCGCAGCCAGTGCTGGTCTAAACTCACTATTGTCCGTGTCTGTCGTTTCGTGCAAATCAATATGAAGCGTAAGAGATAACGCTAAATCAGATACTAATTGCATAAGCTGAGCAGACTCTGGTGCAGGAGAATCACTGTAAAACGAGCGATTCGGATCTAATGCCATTGGGTTCCATCGATTTATCGACTCGTATCCCCAGGGACTTACACATGGCACCACAACTATATTTACTTGCTCCGCGTACTGAGCCAACCTTGTTTCAATAAATTGAAGCGCTCCTTGCACACCACTGGTTTCGTAGCCGTGAACACCGCCTGTAACGAGTGCAGACGGCTTTTCAGCGTCAAATCTCTTGGGAATGACAACATATAGTGGGTAACGCGCTGTATCGTAAGGAAGTGCGCCATACTGCTTTAACTCAAAGCCTTCAGGGATAATGTTGAAGAGTTTATTAAGTACTTCTTCCTGATAACTTCTTTTCACAGTCTGCTGTGCTTTCCATTGGGCTTTTTCTTTTTCGCCCCACGGCTCACCAGGAGTTCCAATTGGATAATTCTGCATATAACACCTCTTTTGTATTTTTTAGATCATAACAGTTCAACAAGCTCACGTATCTATCACACAAAAGTTTCTTAAAGGGTTGTGACATGAGTTCTTTACGCATTGAACCTCTGAAAAGTACTTGCGCGAAGGTGTTGACGCCTCTTTTGTAAGAATTGCAAATTCCGATGAAAATGATCGGTGTATGTCTAGATAGATGGTTTAAAGAGGGAAAGAAGAGTGTCTGTCCACTGAAGCTTTCTTAAGATGGCTTTGCATTTATTTGCTTACAGATTTAATTGCAGTGTCTGTCCACAAAGTTTTAAGCCAGAAACAAAAAAACCAGCCGAATGGCTAATGCCGATCAGTTAAGAAATATTTTAGCGATCGGTTGACCGATCTTTTATAGATGTAAAAATCCGATGAGCATTTGCCATCGGATTTTTTTATGGATATCAAAACAGCGTTAGATACTGCTTTCAACGCCAGTACCCAGTTTCACTCATTTGAAAAACTCTCAACTTTCTTAGACCCTTCAATTATTGATGAGGCCTTTGTAGAAGCAGGTGTGGCAACCGTTAGAAAGCGTCGCTTACCGCTTGAGTCGGTAATGTGGTGTGTCATGGGCATGAGTCTTTTTAGGCAAGAATCAGTGTGGAATATTGCCACTAAGATGGATATCGCGTTGCCCGGTAAAGCTCCGCTCGTAGCGCCAAGCGCTATGGTTCAAGCGCGTCAGCGCTTGGGAACTGAGGCCGTTGAACAGTCTTTTAAAAAGATGGCTAAACATTGGTACCAGCAGAATCAATTCGAAACATGGAACGGGTTGAATTTACTTGGTGTCGATGGTGTCGTTTGGCGAACGGCTGATACTGCGGAGAACCGTGAAAAATATGGCTCTGGTAGCACACAATATGGTGATACAGCCTTTCCTCAGATTCGCATGGTCTGCCAGATGGAACTGACAAGTCATCAACTTGTAAACAGTGCGTTCGATAAATATAAGTCTAACGAAATGGTGCTAGCCGAGCAGCTAATTGAAGACACGCCTAATCACTCGCTCACTATGTTTGACCGTGGTTTTTATTCGTTGGGCTTACTCCACCAATGGCATAGCGAAGGACAAGAAAGACACTGGATGATACCCGCCAGAAAAGGCCTCCAGTTTGAAGTATTAGAGAGCTATAGCCGTGTAGATAAACGGGTGAAACTAACAACCACACCTCAAGCGAGAAAGAAATTCCCCACGCTTCCCGATGAGATTGAAGCGCGACTCATTACGAAGAAAATTCGAGGAAAAGAGTGTCGAATTCTTACATCTCTTACCGATGTCATGCGCTATCCCAGTGACGAGATTGTAGACTTATACAGCCATCGCTGGGAAATTGAATTAGGGTACCGAGAGATGAAGCAGACGCTATTGAATAGTGAATACACGCTTCGGAGTAAGCGACCTGACATGGTTGAGCAAGAGTTATGGGGATTACTGCTGGCTTATAACCTGATACGAGTGGCAATGACTGAAGCTGCACTACGCAAAGGCATCTGGCCTAATCAGCTAAGCTTCAGCGGGTGTTCTAGCGCAGTGATTGCATTCCTTCTAACAACGGGGCTTACAAGCCCCGGGAAGCTGCCCGTGTTGTATGAGAATCTTATCAATCAGCTGACTTACTACGAGCTACCGACACGCCGAGAAGACAGGTTATATCCGCGATGTGTTAAACCTAAACCGGGTAAGTACCCCGCTAAAAAGAAAAATGCCAGTCAGCTTAACTGACTGGCATTACCCTTGCGGCGCATTTTTTGTGTGTGGAGCCAGCGTACCGCCTTTTCGCTTTAGTCCTTCTATCTTACCTGTACATAGCCTTCAATTTTATTAAGCATCTTTTCACCGATACCTTTCACTTGAGTTAATTGTGCGACCTCAAGAAACGGGCCTACTTCTTCACGATATTTAATAATAGCTTTCGCTTTAGATTG
>ENA-OWNT01000644-OWNT01000644.1-seawater-metagenome-genome-assembly--contig:-NODE-644-length-68838-cov-9.937857_pt1 | contig 68838 bp, 60 predicted proteins | sample MGYA00238136_ERZ651165 | MGnify/ENA primary metagenome ERZ651165 (study PRJEB26861, sample SAMN08777766) | seawater metagenome | isolation source: coastal seawater | place: USA: Florida | collected... | reverse complement strand
GGCAACGACCTGCTGATCGTTGTCGGCGCGCTGGTCGGCTCCTCCGGTGCGATCCTGTCCTACATCATGTGCAAGGCGATGAACCGCTCGTTCATCTCGGTGATCCTGGGCGGTTTCGGCGGCGCAGCCGGCCCGCAGATGGAGGTCGAGGGCGAACAGATCGCAATCGACGCCGAAGGCGTGGCCGCGGCCCTGAACGAGGCCGACAGCGTGATCATCGTGCCGGGCTACGGCATGGCGGTGGCGCAGGCGCAGAACGCGGTCAGCGACCTGACCCGCAAGCTGCGCGACGCCGGCAAGGAGATCCGGTTTGCCATCCACCCGGTGGCGGGCCGTCTGCCCGGGCACATGAACGTGCTGCTGGCCGAGGCCAAGGTGCCCTATGACATCGTGATGGAGATGGACGAGATCAACGACGACTTCCCGGATACGGATGTGGTCATCGTGATCGGCTCCAACGACATCGTGAACCCGGCTGCACAGGAAGACCCCAACTCGCCCATCGCCGGTATGCCGGTGCTGGAAGTGTGGAAGGCGAAACAGGTCTTCGTCTCCAAGCGGGGCCAGGGCACCGGCTACTCGGGCATCGAGAACCCGCTGTTCTACAAGGAGAACACGCGCATGTTCTACGGCGACGCCAAGGACAGCGTCGACAAGCTGATCCCGCTGATCGACTGATCCGGCAACAGCCTGAACGATCTGAAAGCGCCCCCTTCGCGGGGCGCTTTTTTCGTGGCTTCGATTGCCCCCCACGCGCCGAAAGATGCGCAAGCGCCGGATTGCCTCGCCGCATCGGGGGGGGCGCCGCTCGGACGTCGTCCGGATCTGGCTGGGAAAAAGCGCGCCGACCGGAGGGCGCCGCAGCATCCCACGGCCCGGCCTTGCGCGGTTTGCTCTGTGGGGCGGGCGGTAGCGCGGCGGCCACGGCCCTGCCGTATACAAAGGTATTCATGTAATTCATTGAAATAATGAGGTTTTGCGTTTCGCGGAAGGGGGCGTATACATAACCAAAAGCAAGGATTGCCCGATGCCGCCGATTGAAGACCATCCGCTGCGCTACCGGCTCGCCAACGAGCTGCACGCCCGCCCGTTCCCGGCGATGAAAAAAAGCTCGACGGTTGTCTATGTCGCCATCAAGCAGCCGAAAGAGGCCGTGAGCCGCGACCGCGCCGCCGATGTTGCGCATCTGATCCAGCTGTTGGACCGTCACGGCGCGCCGCACCCGCAGCCGGGCGCCACCCATTATTCCGGCCGCATCGGCCGCCACATGCTGAAATGGGAGCAGCACACCGAGTTTGTGACCTATACCGCGATCTCCGAGGGACTGAGCGAACGCCCCTTCGACCCGGTCGATTTCGAGGTTTTCCCCGAGGACTGGTTGTCGCAGGCGCCGGGCCAGCGGATCACCTCCATCGCGCTGCGGGTCTGTCCGCGCCCGAATGAGGCAGGCATTGAGGAGGCGCTGGCCGAATGGTTCGTGCCGGAAAGTACCGCCGCCTCCCATGTGCTCGACGATGCCGCGGTGGCCGCGGGGGATTTCCGCATCGACCCGGCCGGGCACATGCGCTTTGCCGTCTTCGTCAGCGAGGGCGCGGGCCAGCGCCGGATCGGCCGCGTGGTGCAGCGGCTGTGCGAGATCGAGACCTACAAGGCGATGTCGATGCTTGGGTTTTCCCGCGCGCAGCAGCTCTCGGGCGAGATCGGCGCGCTCGACAACCACCTGAGCCAGCTGATGGCCGACATGACCGGCGGCGCCATCGCCTCGGAGAAGACCCTGACCGAGCTTCTGTCGATCTCGGCCGAGCTGGAATCGATGGCCGCGCGCAGCTCGTTCCGGTTCGGGGCCACCGGCGCCTACGAGGCCATCGTCGGCCAGCGCATCGCCTCGCTGCGCGAGGAGCGGTTCCAGGGCCGCCAGACCTTCGCCGATTTCATGGCGCGCCGGTACGAGCCGGCGATGCGGACGGTGAACTCCACCCAGGGGCGGCTGCAGGCGCTGGCCGACCGCGCCATGCGTGCCGGCGAGCTGCTGCGCACCAGGGTGGACGTGGAGCGCAGCGCCCAGAACCAGGCGCTGCTGGAAAGCATGGATCGCCGTGCCGACCTTTCGCTGCGTCTTCAGCACACGGTCGAAGGGCTCTCGGTGGTGGCGATCAGCTATTACGCGGTCTCACTGGCGGGCTACCTGCTTTACCCGGTGGCGCAGGCGACCGGGATGAGCAAGGGGATGCTGACCGCCGTCGTCACTCTGCCGGTTGTGCTTGCCGTGTGGGGCGCGATCCGGCGGGTGCGGAAGCGGCTCGAACGAGGGCCGCATTCATAGCGACCCCGCCAAGCGCGATGGCTGTCAGCACCAGCAGCGCAGCGAGGCTGAGGGTGGGAATACCCGACAGCCCCGCGCCCAGGGTGCAGCCGCCCGCCAGCACACCGCCGACGCCCATCAGCGCGGCCCCGGCGAGGTAGCGGCCGGTCTGCGCCGCGTTTTCGAAGCTCTGCCATTGGAACTGTCCGCGCAGCAGGCTTGCCGTCAGCGCGCCGAGCACCACCCCGCCGACCAGCGCCGGGCCGAAGCCTGCGGGCACGGCGGAGGAGGCGACGGTAAAGAACAGCGTTTCCGACATCGGCGAGGTGAACGACAGGCTCTCCATCGCGATGGGTTCGAACTCGTCGAACAGGACAAAACCGGTCCCGACCCAACCCAGGGGCACCAGCAGCCCGATCACTGCGGCGCCTGCGAGGGGCAGGGGGGCCGCGCCGGAGCGCAGCGCATAGAGCAGCGCGCCGCCTGCGATCAGCCCGGCCCAAAGCGCCGCGCCGCCCGGCAGCGTGGCCAGCGACGTGAAACTCCCCGTTTCGAGCGTCAGACTCCCCAATCCGGTGCGCAGCGGCGCCAGCACGCCCTTGAGCGTGGCATGTGCCGTGACAGCGAAGACCAGCAACACCAGCACCGCGCGCAGGTTGCCGCCACCGGCCAGCACCGTCAGCCGCGAGACGCAGCCGCGGGTCAGCACCATACCCGCTCCGAAGGCCAGCCCGCCCAGCACGATGGCCGCAACGGGCAGCTCGGCAGCCATGAAGCGGTGGTCGCCAAAACCGATCCAGCCCGCCGCGACGGCGGCCTGGGTGCCGATCACAGCCACCGCCAACGCGGTCAGCCAGACGCCCATCGCGGCGCGCCGGTCGTCGCCCACCAGCGCCCGGCGCAGGCAGAAGCGGGTCAGCTGCGCCAACACGCCGAAGGCAAGGCCCAGGCCAAGGCCGAACAGTACGCTTGCCTCGCGCGCGGTGGTGTCTTCGAATCCCAATGTTTCGAACATGGCTTTCTCCCGGGTTTGGAACTTTTTCCCAATTGAGCCGGGATCAGCGCATAATCAAGTGATCTGTCCCTCCGGAGAGATCATGCAGACAGAACGCATGTTCCGATTGGTTCCTCTGCCGTATCATGTTGTTCTCCGCCCGCGGCAGGGTGCAGAAACGAAACCGCCGCCCCGGGGGGCGGCGGCAGGTCTTCGTCCTTTTTTCCGGTCTTGCCGGCTCAGCGCCCGCGAATGCGCGGATCCAGCGCATCGCGCAGCCCGTCGCCCAGGTAGTTCACGCTCAGCACGGTGAGCGAGATCGCCATGCCGGGCCAGAACACCCGTTCGGGATACTGCTGCAGATAGTCGGTCGCATCGAACAGCAGCCGCCCCCAGGTCGGGAAATCCGGCGGAAAGCCCAGACCGAGGAAGCTCAGCGCGCTTTCGGTGATGATCGCGGTGGCGATCCCCAGCGTGGCCGAGACCATGATCGGGCTCAGCACGTTGGGCAGGATATGGCGCAGGATCATCTTGGTGTTGGTGGTCCCGATCGAACGCGCCGCCAGCACGAATTCGCGTTCCTTGATCGCCAGAACGTCGCCGCGCACGATCCGCGCGGTGGGCATCCAGCTGGTCACCCCGATCGCGACCACGATCAGGATAAAGATCCCCTGTTCCGGCCCAAAGGCCGAGTTCAGCGGATCGCGGAACAGCAGCATCATCACCAGCAGCAGCGGCAGCAGCGGCAGCGCGAGGAACAGGTCGGTGAGCCGCATCAGCGGCCCGTCCAGCTTCTTGAAGAAGCCTGCCATCACCCCCACGAAAGAGCCCAGCCCCAGCGCCAGCAGCATCGCGGTGATGCCGACCGAGACCGAGGTTTTACCGCCTGCCATCATGCGGGCAAAGGTGTCGCGCCCCAGCTGATCGGTGCCGAAGGGATGGGCAAAGCTGGGGCCCTGGTTGCGGGCGCGGATGTCGATATGGGTGGCATCGATGCTCCACACCAGCGGGCCCAGATAGACCCAGAGCACGATCAGCAGGAACAGAACCCCGCCGTAAAGCGCGCCCTTGTGGTTCTTGAACTGGTCCCAGACCTCGAACCACTGGCTGCGGGGCGGTTTGGTGAATTCCTCCATCGCGCCGGCCCCGGGCAGGGCGGTCGAAGCGGGGGCCAGACCCTCGTCGGGGACAAGTCGGTCCTTATCAGTCATAGCGGATCCTCGGGTCGAGCAGGCCATAGAGAACGTCGGCGATCAGGTTGAACAGAACGATCAGCACGGCGAAGATGAAGGTCAGCGTCTGCACCATCGGCAGGTCGTTGGCCTGGATCGCGCCGATCAGCAACTGGCCGATCCCGTTCACCTTGAACACCTGTTCAGTGATGATGGCGCCGCCGAAAATGGCCGGCACGCCAAGCGCGATCACGGTGACCACGGGGATCATCGAGTTGCGCAGCACGTGAACCATCACCACCACGTATTCGCCCAGCCCCTTGGCGCGGGCGGTTCTCACGTAGTCCTGATTGAGATTGTCGAGCATGGAGGCGCGCATGAACCGGCTGATCTGCGCGGTGATCTGCAACGCCAGCACCATCACCGGCATCACCATCTGCCTGAGCTGCTGCATCAGGCTGTCCCAGTCGTTCACCTGCAACGTGGTGTCATAGATCGACGGGAACCAGCCCAGGTTGACCGAGAAGATCACGATCACCAGCACCCCGGAGAAGAACGGCGGTACCGAGAACCCGACCATCGAAACAAAGGTGCCGGCCTGGTCGAACCAGGAATATTGCTTGTAGGCGGAATAGATACCGATCGGCAGCGCGATCAGGATACCCACCAGATAGGCGGTGCCCACGACCCACAGGGTCTGGGGGATACGCTGGATGACGATATCCATCACCGGGCTGCGGGTCTGCCAGGAGATCACCCGCAGGTCCCCTGCCGAGAAGGAGGTGCCGAAGATATAGTCGATCAGCACCTGCGGTTCGATCCAGAAGAACTGCACCAGCCACTTCCAGAACCGGATATGCATCGGCTGGCCAAGACCCAGCGCCTCGCGCATCTTTTCTTTGACTTCGGGCGGCACGGTCAGCGGGACCTGTGCCATCGGATCGCCTGGTGCCAGTTCGAGGAGGAGGAAAATCACCAGGCTGATAAACAGCAGTGTCGGCACGGCCAGAACCAGACGCCGAACGGTAAAGGTGAGCATGTGGTTACACCCTTTTTCCCGGAACGCTCTCGCGGCGTTCGCGGTCTTCGAATATGACAGCCCCGGCGATGCCGGGGCTGCCGATGGCTGGGATTACTTGATGCGGTACCAGTCCGCGATGTTCCACAGCTCGCTGTCCCAGGTGTTCAGCGCGACACCGCCCAGGGTGTTGGAGTGCGCGGAGGTCCGGCCACGGTGCACCAGAGGGATCATCGCCCCGCCTTCGATCACCATGTCGTTGAGCTTCTGGGCGATCGCGGCCCGCTCTTCCAGGCTGGCGGTCTGGCTCAGCTTCTTGTGCAGCTCGTCATACTCCGGACGGCACCAGCGCGAGATGTTCTCGCCCTGCCACTGGGTCTCGGGGCGCGGAGCCTTGTCGCACAGGATGCCGCCCAGATAGGCTTGCGGGTCGGCGCCGTTGAAGTTGTTGGCGTACATCTCGACGTCGGCATAGAACTTCTGGAAGGTGTCGGGGCTGCCCGGGTCACCGCCGAAGAAGACCGATGCGTTGACATTGCGCAGCTCGGTCTCGATACCGATCTCGCTCCACCACTGCTTGATCAGCGCCTGGAAGTCCTGACGCACGGCGTTGGTCGAGGTCTGGTACAGGATCTTCATCGGCATGCCGTCCGGGGTCTCCCGCACGCCGTCGCCGTTGCTGTCCTTGTAGCCGGCTTCTTCCAGCATCGCCTTGGCGCCTTCGATGTCCTGGGTGGAGCAATCGAAGGTGGTCGAGGCGTAGGCTTCCGGTGCCGGCACCCAGTTGCAGGTGACCTTGCCGGCCTTGCCGTAGCCGATTTCAACCAGCAGCGGGCGGTCGATGGCCAGCGACATCGCCTTGTAGACGGCCGGATCGGTCAGGAACGGGTGCTCGTGCGCCGCAGTCGAACGCTCGCCCTCCGGCAGGTCCGGCGAGGCATTGGTCTGGTTCAGCATGATCCGCTCGACCAGGGTGCCGAAGGCCGAAACCGGAACGCCCTTGCCGCCTTCTTCCATCTTGGCGATGACGTCGGGGGCCAGCTGCAGGTTCCAGGCATAGTCGAATTCGCCGGTTTCCATCACTGCACGGCCAGCTGCGGTCGCATCGCCGCCGCCTTTGAACAGCAGCTTGGAGAACGCCGGCTTGCTCGGGTCGCGGTAGTTCGGGTTGGCCGACATGGTGATCACGTCGTTGGGACGGAACTCATCCACGACGAAGGCGCCGGTGCCGATCGGGTTGAAGTTGGCCTCGGTGCACTCGGGGGCCTTGGCGCCCAGGCATTCGGCGAACTGCGCGGCCTGGATGATCGGGCTTTCGGCGCCGACAAAGGGCCCATAGGGGTAGGGCGTCGGCTCGCCGAAGGTGATGACCACGGTTTCGGCGTCCGGCGTCTCGACACTGGTGACCCCTTCGAAGTGACGCAGCTGCGCGCAGCCGCCTTCGGGATGGGTGCAGTATTCATAGGTGAATTTCACGTCGGCCGAGGTGAACGGGGTGCCGTCCGACCATTTCAGGCCCGGGGTGATGTGCCACGTGATCTGGGTCAGGTCTTCGCTGACGCCGCCGTTTTCGACGGTCGGAATCTCGTTGACCAGATAGGGGACCATCGCGCCCTTGGTGTCGAAGCGTGCCAGCGGCTCCAGCACAATCGCCGAGGCTTCCTGTTCCTTGGTGCCGCCCGACAGATAGGGGTTCAGGATCGACGGCGCCTGCCAATAAATCAGGCTGACCTGGCCGTCGGTTCCACGCTCGGCCATAGCAGCCGGCGCCAGCGCCGCAGATGCGATCGCGCCGAGCAATAGGGCTTTCATCTTCATAATACACTCCACATGTTGGGCACATACGTGCCGCTTGTCTCCGCTTGATTTGCGGATGGCGAATTGCCCGCTGTATGGGGTAACAAATTGCTACGTATGGCAAAAAGCGAATTGCCGCGTAACCGTTCTCAGCATCCCCACCGGCGAGTACGCGACCATCGAAACAGAGTTTGCGAAAAAAGCAAGCCTTGCCGTCAGGAAAACGTCGCATGGGGTTTGACACTGCCCACGGCACGGCCTTAGCGTTCGCATAAAACAAAAAAGGGGAGTGGCCTTGCTGGATAACCCAATCGCTCAGATTGAAGGTCTTCGCGTCGAATTCGAAACCAAGGACGGCCCTGTCGTCGGTGTCGAGGATGTTTCTTTCACCGTCTCACCGGGCGAAACCGTCTGTATCGTGGGCGAATCCGGGTCGGGCAAATCGGTCTCGTCGCTGTCGCTGATGCGGCTGGTGGAATTCGGCGGTGGCGAAATCGCCGGCGGCCGCCTAATTTTTGACCGCAAGGATGGCGGTGAGCTCGACCTCGCCACCGCCGAGCAGGATCTGATGCGCCAGATTCGCGGCAATGAGATCGGCATGATCTTTCAGGAGCCGATGACGGCGCTGAACCCGGTCTTCACCGTCGGCCGCCAGCTCACCGAAGGGCTGCGGGTGCACATGGGCATGTCCAGGGACGAGGCGGAGGCCCGCGCGCTGGAGCTTCTGCGTGAGGTGCGAATCCCCGAACCGGAACGGCGGTTGAAGCAGTACCCGCACGAGCTGTCTGGCGGCATGCGCCAACGGGTGGTGATCGCCATGGCGATGGCCTGCAAACCGCGCCTGCTGATCGCAGACGAACCGACCACCGCGCTCGACGTGACCATCCAGGCCGAGATCCTGGCGCTGATGGATCGGCTCAAGCGCGAGACCGGCACCGCGGTGATGTTCATCACCCACGACATGGCTGTGGTGGCCCAGATGGCCGACCGCGTGGTGGTCATGTACCGCGGCAACAAGGTCGAAGAGGGGCCCGTCGAGCAGATCTTTGAAAACCCGCAGCACGACTACACCAAGGCGCTGCTGGCGGCTGTCCCCAAGCTGGGCGAGATGCGCGGCAAAGCGGCTCCGGAGCCGATGAAGCTGCTGGGCGTCGACGACCAGAAGATCGAACCGATCCCCGGCACCGACAAGCCGTTGCTGACGGTCAAGGGGCTGACCACCCGGTTTGCTGTCAAGGGCGGTTTCTTCCGCCGCACGGTGGCCAATGTGCACGCGGTCGAGGATGTTTCCTTCACCGTCAACAAGGGCCAGACGCTGAGCCTGGTGGGTGAATCCGGCTGCGGCAAATCGACCTGCGGCCGCTCGGTGCTGCGGCTGGTGGAGCCGCTCGCGGGGCAGATCGAGCTCGACGGCATGGACATCATGGCGCTCAGCGATCGTGATCTGCGCAAGGCGCGGCTGGATATGCAGATGATCTTCCAGGATCCGTTTGCCTCGCTCAATCCCCAGATGCAGCTCGTCGATCAGGTCGCCGAGCCGATGCGCAACTATGGCATCGCCACCGGCTCCGAGATTCAGGACCGGGTCGCCAACCTGTTCGACCGGGTCCACCTGCCGCGCAGCTTCATGCGCCGTTACCCACACGAGATGTCGGGCGGCCAGCGGCAGCGGATCGCCATCGCCCGCGCGCTGGCGCTGAACCCCAAGCTGATCGTGGCCGACGAGGCGGTTTCGGCGCTGGACGTGTCTGTGCAGGCGCAGGTGCTGAACCTGATGATGGAGCTGCAGGCGGAACTGGGGCTGTCCTATCTGTTCATCAGCCATGACATGGCGGTGGTCGAACGGGTCAGCCACCATGTGGGCGTGATGTATCTGGGCCGCATCGTTGAGATGGGGCCGCGCGCAAGGGTCTTCGAGAACCCGCAGCACCCCTATACCCAGGCGTTGATGAAGGCGGTGCCGATCGCCGATCCCCGCCGCCGCAAGTCGGAGAAGGATCTGAACTTCAAGCCGATCCCGTCGCCGATCCACGGGCTCGACTACCAGCCCGAGCCGTCGCGCTACGACGAGGTGGAACCGGGGCATCTGGTGCTGACCACCGACAGCGGATACTGAGACCCGCAATGCCCGATCCCGCCCGTCATGTCATGCCGCAGGGCGCGATTGCGCTGACGACAGGAGGGGCGGGCCACCGCACCCGCCGGACCCTTGCCGGCGCCACCGCCCAAATTTGCGTCACGCGCCCGCGGTCCGGGGGTGACGTCGCGGCGCCCGGCCGGCGACCCCTCGACATGTCCGGCCGGCTCGGTGACACCGGAGCGGTCGGGCCGTGGCAGGGCGCAGACCGCGCCGCCCGGTCAGCGCCGCAACCAACCCAAAGAACGGAGCTTCGATGTCGACACGATTAAGCCCGCGTGAGATTCTGGAAAAGCTGGTCAGCTTTCCCACCGTCAGCCGCGACAGCAACCTGCCGCTGGTCGACTGGGTCGACGAATATCTCGCCGGGCACGGCATCACCGCCCACCGCTGGTACGATCCCGAACAGCCGCACAAGGCGGCGCTGTTTGCTCATGTTGGCCCGTGGGAAGAGGGGGCCGTGGTGCTTTCGGGCCATACCGACGTGGTGCCCGTCGATGGCCAGGAGTGGACCTCGGATCCCTTCACCGTGACCGAACGCGACGGCAAGCTTTTCGGTCGCGGCTGCGCCGATATGAAAGGCTATGACGCGCTGGCGATCTGGGCTCTGGTCGAGGCGCAGACGCGCGGGGTGAAACGGCCGCTGCAACTGGCTCTGAGTTTCGACGAAGAGGTCGGCTGCACCGGCGCGCCGCCGATGATCGAGGCGATCCAGCCGGTGCTGCCCAAGGGCAGCGCGGTGATCGTGGGCGAACCGTCGATGATGAAGGCGGTGACCGGCCACAAGGGCGGCCAGGGGTTCTGGGTCGATGTCTGGGGTTATGAGGTCCACAGCTCGATCGCGCACACCGGCGTCAACGCGATCATGGAAGCGGCCAAGATCATCGACTGGGTCAATAAGGTGAACGAAGAGCAGCGCGCGCGCACGCCCGGCCCGGTGGCGGCGATGTTCGATCCGCCCTGGACTACCCTGCACGTCGGCCTGATCGAAGGCGGCACCGCGGCCAATATCACCGCCAAGCATTGCCGCTTCGACGTCACCTTCCGCGCGGTGCCCGATGACGACCACGCCGAATGGCGCGCCCGCATCCTCGACAAGATCGCCGAGGTGGAGGCGGGGATGAAGGCCGTGCGCCCCGAGGCGCGGATCGACGTCACGGTGCGCCACGGCGTGCCGGGCCTGCGTCCCGAAGAGGACGGCGCCGCCGAGGCCATCGTGCGCCGGATCACCGGCGACAACGCGACCCACGTGGTTTCCTACGGCACCGAGGCCGGCCAGTTTCAGGAGGCGGGCTATTCCGCCGTGGTCTGCGGCCCCGGCGACATCGCCCAGGCGCACCAGCCCGACGAGTTCATCACCATTGCCCAGTTCGAGGCCGGCGCCGCCTTCATGGAGAGTCTGGTCGCCCGGTTGCAGGAGGATTAAGCCATGCCGATCAAGAACCGTTTTGCCGAGATGCACGCCGAGATCACCGGTTGGCGCCACCACCTGCATGAGACCCCGGAACTGCTCTACGAGGTACACAAGACCGCCGCCTTCGTGGTCGACCGGCTCAGGGAGTTCGGCATCACCGATATCACCACCGGCATCGGCCAGACCGGCGTGGTGGCGGTGATCGAGGGCAGGACCAATACTTCGGGCAGGGTCATCGGGCTGCGCGCCGACATGGACGCGCTGCCGATCACCGAGGCCTCGGGCGTCGACTACGCTTCCAAGGTGCCGGGCATGATGCATGCCTGCGGCCATGACGGCCATACCTCGATCCTGCTGGGGGCGGCGAAATACCTTTCCGAAACCCGCAATTTCGACGGCAAGGTCGTGGTGATCTTCCAGCCGGCCGAAGAGGGCGGCGCCGGCGGCAAGGCGATGTGCGACGACGGTCTGATGGATCGCTGGGGCATTCAGGAGGTCTACGGGCTGCACAACATGCCCGGCCTGCCGGTGGGGTCCTTCGCGATCCGGCCCGGCCCGCTGCTGGCCTCGGCCGACGAGTTCGAGATCACCGTGACCGGCAAGGGCGGCCATGCCGCCGCACCGCATGACGCTGTCGACACCACGCTGGTGGCGTCGCAGATCGTCGTGTCGCTGCAATCCATCGTCGCCCGCAACGTCAATCCGGTGAAGCGGGTGGTCGTCACCGTCGGCACCTTCGTCACCGACAGCAATGCCTCCAACGTGATCGCGCATCAGGTCCGGATGAAGGGCACCGTGCGCACGCTGGATCCCGACGAACGCGCGCTGGCCGAGGAACGGGTGCGCCGGGTCGCGGAAAACACCGCCGCCGCCTTCGGTGCCGAGGCCGAGGTGATCTGGAAAGAGGGCTACCCGGTCACCGTCAACACCCCGGAGGAAACGCAGTACGCGATCGAGGCCGCGCGCGCCGTGTCGGATCAGGTCAACGACGACACCGATCCGGTGATGCCGGCAGAAGATTTCTCTTTCATGCTGGAACAACGGCCGGGCGCCTATATCTTCCTCGGTAACGGCGACACGCCGATGTGCCACCACCCGGCCTATCGTTTCGACGACGAGGCGATCCCGCTGGGCACCAGCTGGTTCGCCGAACTGGTCGAACGACGTATGCCCGCGGCGTAACGGGATCTCCCCTGCGCCGCCACCACCACACGACAAGGACCCGACAGATGCCGATCAAGAACCGCCTCGCCGAACTGCTTCCCGAAATCGCCGCCTGGCGGCAGGACATCCACACCCACCCCGAGCTCGGCTTCGAGGAAACCCGCACCAGCGGGCTGGTGGCCGGGAAACTCAAGGAGTTCGGCTGTGACGAGGTGATCACGGGCGTCGGCGGCACCGGGGTGGTGGGCGTCATCAAGGGCAAGACGGACACCCAGGGCCGGGTGATCGGCCTGCGCGGCGACATGGACGCGCTGCCGATCCTGGAACAAAGCGGCGCCGCCTATGCCTCGGAAAACCCCGGCGTCATGCATGCCTGCGGCCACGACGGCCACACCGCCATGCTGCTGGGCGCCGCCAAGTACCTTTCCGAGACCCGCAACTTCGACGGCACCGTGGTGCTGCTGTTCCAGCCGGCCGAAGAGCTGGGCTCCGGTGCCAAGGCGATGATCGATGATGGCGTGATGGACCGCTTCGGCGTGCAGGAGGTCTACGGCATGCACAACGCACCGGGCATCCCGGTGGGCCAGTTCGCCATCCGGCCCGGTCCGATCATGGCCGCGACCGATGAATTCTACATCAACGTGCACGGCCGGGGCGGCCACGCCGCCAAACCGCATGACACCATCGACCCCACGGTGATCGCCAGCCAGATCATCCTGGCGCTGCAAACCATCGTCAGCCGCAACGCCGATCCGGTGGCCCAGGGTGTGGTCTCTGTCACCTCGGTCGACAGCTCCTCGCACGCTTATAACGTGATCCCGCAATCGGTCACCTTGCGCGGTACCGTGCGCACCCATTCGGCCCAGATGCAGGACACCATCGAAAAACGTCTGGGCGAGCTGGCCCGCGGCATCGCGGCAGGCTTCGGCGCCGAGGCGGAGGTCACCTATCTGCGCCACGTGCCGATCACCATCAACTCCGACGAACCCACCGCCTTTGCCACCGAGATCGCCGAGACGGTTTCCGGCGGCTGCCTGGAGGCGCCGCTGATCATGGGCGGCGAGGATTTCGCCTATATGCTGCAGGAACGCCCCGGCGCCTTCATCTTCGTCGGCAACGGCATGAGCGCCGAGTTGCACCACCCGGAGTACAACTTCGACGACGAGGCGATCCCCGCGGGCTGTTCCTGGTTCGCCGAACTGGTCGAACGCCGCATGGCGGCCGCCTGAGGATCTGACAGATGCCGATCAAGAACCGCTTTGCCGAACTGCATGACGACGTGACCGCCTGGCGGCGCGATATCCATGAAAACCCCGAGATCCTCTACGACACCCACCGCACCAGCGCGCTGGTGGCCGAGAAACTCAAAGAGTTCGGCTGCGACGAGGTGGTCACCGGCATCGGCCGCACCGGCGTCGTCGGCGTGATCAGGGGGCGGACAGACACCAGGGGCGCCGCCGTCGGGCTGCGCGCCGACATGGACGCGCTGCCGATGCAGGAGCAGACCGGGCTACCCTATGCCTCCAGGACGGAGGGCGCCATGCATGCCTGCGGCCATGACGGGCATACGGCGATGCTGCTGGGCACGGCAAAATACCTGGCCGAGACGCGGAATTTCGACGGCACCGCCGTGGTGATCTTCCAGCCCGCCGAAGAGGGCGGCCGCGGCGGCGAGGCGATGTGCAAGGACGGGCTGATGGACCGCTTCGGCATTCAGGAGGTCTACGCGATCCACAACAGCCCCGGCCTTCCCCTGGGGATGATCGCGGTGCGCCCCGGGCCGGTGCTGGCCTCGGGCGACAGTTTCATCATCCGCCTGCAGGGCCGCGGCGGGCACGCCGCCAAGCCGCATGACACTGTCGATACCACGCTGATGATGTCCCACGTGATCACCGCGCTGCAAAGCGTCGTCTCCCGCAACACCGATCCGGTGCAGCCCGCCGTGCTGTCGGTCACCTCGGCCGAGACGCTGACCAAGGCCTTCAACGTGATCCCCGACCGGGCCGAGGTGAAGGGCACGATCCGTACCCATTCGCCCGAGCTGCGCGCGCAGATCCCCGACCGGCTCAAGGCGGTGGTCGACGGCGTTGTGCAGGGCTTCGGCGGCAGCGCCGAGGTCGAGATCCTCCCCGGCGTTCCGGTCACCGTCAACGATGCCACCGCCGCCGGTTATGCCCGCGAGGTCGCCGAAAGCGTGGCGGGGCCGGGCCAGTGTGTGGTTCCGCCGCTGACCATGGGCGGCGAGGATTTCTCCTTCATGCTGGAGGAGCGCCCTGGCGCGATGATCGGGCTGGGCAACGGCGACAGTGCAGCGCTGCACCATCCGGAGTACAACTTCAACGATGCGGCGATCCCGCTGGGGTGCAGCTGGTTCGCCGAAATGATCGAAACTCGGATGCCCGCGGCCTAGGCGCAGCCTGCGCCGCCTCCGGACAGAGCGTGTTTTCGCAGAAACATGCCGAGTTCGTCACACGGGAAAAACAAGCGTCTCACAGGCGCGAGGAATAGGAAAAGGCGCCCAACCGGCGCCACAAGAAAAGGAGTAAACCCATGCCGGTCAAGAACCGCTTTGCCGAACTTCAGGACGAAATCACCGCCTGGCGGCGGGATTTCCACGAACACCCCGAAATCCTGTTCGATACCGAGCGCACCAGCGCCATCGTCGCCGACAAGCTCAAGGACTTCGGCTGCGACGAGGTGGTCACCGGCATCGGCCGCACCGGCGTTGTCGGCGTGATCAAGGGCAAGCAGACCGGCTCCGGCAAGGTGATCGGGCTGCGCGCTGACATGGACGCGCTGCCGATCAACGAGGCGACCGGGCTGGGCTATGCCTCCAAGACGCCGAACGCCATGCATGCCTGTGGCCATGACGGCCATACCGCCATGCTGCTGGGCGCCGCCAAGTACCTGGCCGAAACCCGCAACTTCGACGGCACCGTGGTGGTGATCTTCCAGCCCGCCGAAGAAGGCGGCGGCGGCGGCAAGGAGATGTGCGACGACGGCATGATGGAGCGCTGGGGCATCCAGGAGGTCTACGGCATGCACAACTGGCCGGGCCTGCCCACGGGCCAGTTCGCGATCCGCTCCGGCGCCTTTTTCGCGGCCACCGACCAGTTCGACATCGAGTTCGAGGGCAAGGGCGGCCATGCCGCCAAGCCGCAGGAAACCGTCGACACCACGGTGATGGCCGCCCAGGCGGTGACCGCGCTGCAGACCATCGCCAGCCGCAATGCCGATCCGGTGGATCAGGTTGTGGTTTCTGTCACCTCGTTCGAGACCTCGTCCAAGGCCTTCAACGTGATCCCGCAGAAGGTGCACCTGAAAGGCACCGTGCGCACCATGAGCCACGCGATGCGCGACCTGGCCGAAACCCGCATCAAGGAGGTCTGCACCGGCATCGCGGCCACCTTCGGCGGCAGCGTGTCGGTGGAATATCACCGCGGCTATCCGGTGATGGTCAACTCCGACGACCAGACCGAGTTCGCCGCCGAGGTGGCGCGAAAGGTCTCGGGCCAGTGCGAGGATGCGCCGCTGGTGATGGGGGGCGAGGATTTCGCCTTCATGCTGGAAGAGCGTCCCGGCGCCTATATCCTGGTGGGCAACGGCGACACCGCGATGGTGCACCACCCCGAATACAACTTCAACGACGAGGCCATCCCGGCCGGCTGCTCCTGGTGGGCGGAGATCGTTGAACAGCGGATGCCGGCGGCCTGACCCCGGAAACGTTCGCGTAAGAAAACCGAAAGGGCGGGGCCGGTGTCCCGCCCTTTTCTGGGGGCGCGTCGGCGGGCGCGCGCGTCAGCCTTCGGCCCAGAGCGCCTGGTAAACCGCCTCAATCCCGTCGGCCTCGGCCCGCGCGCTGAAGCTCGCCTCGGCGATCTCTCGCGCGGCGCGGCTCATGTCCGCATGGCGCCCTGCATCGTTCAGCAGCGCCCGGCCGGCCTCGGCGGCCGCTTCCGCGGCCTCCTGCTCCACCACGATGCCGGCGCGTCCCTGGGCGGAGAAGGCGCGGTAATAGCCCGCTTCGCTCGCCACGAAGGGGACACCGCTTGCCATCCCCTCCAGCGGCGCCATGCCGTAACCTTCGTAGCGCGGCAATTGCATCACGAGGCTCAGGCTCCGCATTACCCGGGGCAGTTCATCGGCGGGGATCTCGCCGGGAAACAGGATGCGATCGGACAGCCCGGCGGCGGCGACGCGCGCCTTGAGCCCATCGAGAAACCCGTGATGCTCCCGCGCTGCCCGGCCCAGCACCAGCGCGACGGCCCCCGGCAGGTCCGGCAACAGCCGCAGCATCGCCTCGACGAACAGGTCGGTGCCCTTCTCGGGGCGGATGCGGCCCACGGTGGCGATCCCCAGGCTGCCGCCATATCCCAGCCCGGCCCAGGCGGCAGCACGATCCTCTGCCGGCGTAAACAGTTCGGTATCCACCCCATGCGGCACCACTGCGCGGACATGGGGAACAAATTCGGCCGCGGCCTCGGTCGTCGCCACCACCGCATCCATGCGGGAGATCAGCCAGCGCGGCAGCGCCGAATGCCGCCTCTGCGCGGCGGAGGTGAAGACGATGCGAATGGGCAGGCGCAACACGTCGCGGGCCCAGAGCGCCGCGCGCATCTCGGTATTGCGGCGCACGTGCCAGATCGCGAAGGGGCGGCCTTCCGGCGGCTGCCGCGACAGCCTGCGCGCCTGCGCCACGCTGATCGGGTCGGGGCAACCGGGCAGCGGCTGGCCCACCAGCGCCAGGTCGTGGGTCTTCACCTGTTGCCGGACCACATTGGCCGCTGTCGCCGAAACCCCGGTGAAATTGCGGTTGAAATTGGTGACGAAAAGCTCAGGCATCGGCAGCGTCCAGCGCAAGCGCGGAACACAGCCTGTCCACCACGCCCTCCAACGCCTCTTCCTGCCGCTGCACCAGGCTGCGCGCGCCGGTCTGCGCCGCCGCGAGCCGGCCGGGGTGATCCAGCCAGTCCGCCACCGCCGCCGCCAGCGTGGCGGCATCGCGCACCTCCACCAGCCCACCGGCGGCCTGCAGCGCGGCATAGGCCCCTTGCGCATTTTCCCGGTGCGGCCCGGTGATCAGCGGTACGCCGAATTGCGCGGGCTCGATCGGGTTATGGCCGCCCTTCGGCACCAGAGAGGCGCCAAGAAAGGCGAAGGGGGCAAGCGAGTACCAGGTCCCGGTCTCGCCCAGCGTATCGGCGAGATAGACCTGGGTGTCGGCCGCCAGCGGCTGTCCTTCGCTGCGCCGGGCACAGCTGAACCCCGCTTCGGCGATCAGCGCGGCCACCTCCGCGCCGCGTTCCGGGTGGCGCGGGGCGAGGATCAGCAGCAGGTCGGGAGAGCTGGCGCGTAACCGCTGGAAGGCCGCCAGCACCACCTCTTCCTCGCCGGCATGGGTGGAGGAAGCGAGCCAGACGGGCCGCGTGCCGATCGCCGCGCGCATCGCCGCCAGCGTGGCCGCATCCACCGGCGGCGGGGCGGCGGTGGCCTTGAGGTTCACTCCTTGTTCAACCCGGTCCTCCGGCGCGCCCATGGCGATCAGATCCTCGGCGGTCTGCCGGCTCTGCGCCATCAGCAGCGCGAAATGGGACAGGATGAAATGCGTCGTTTGGGGCCATTTCTTCCAGCCTTCGACCGATTTCGCCGACAGCCGCGCATTCAGCAGCGCCACCGGCGCGCCGCGCGCCGACGTCTCGACGATCATCAGCGGCCAGAGCTCGCTTTCCACGAAGAGTGCCGCATCGGGCCGCCAGTGGTCGAGGAAGCGGCGCACCGGCCCCGGCGCATCCAGCGGCGCGAACTGGTGGCGGCAGCGCGGCGGCATCCGCCGGGCCAGCACCTCGGCCGAGGTGGCGGTGCCGGAGGTGATCAGGAATTCCGCACCCGGCAGCCGCGCGCCCAACCGGGCGATCAGCGTCAGCACCGACAGGCTTTCGCCGACGCTGGCGGCATGGAACCAGATCAGCGGTCCGTCGGGGCGGGGCAGGGTGGCATGGCCCAGCCGCTCACGCGCCCGCTCGACCGGGACGCCATGCGCGTGCAGCTTGCGCGCCACCGCGCGCCAGGCCAGCGGCTGGATCAGCGGCGTAATCGCGCGATAGATCCGAAACAACGCCGGGGGCGGGGCCATTCAGCCGCCCGTGTGGCTCATGTGGCGCGGCATCTGGCCGTCGGCCCGCTGGCGGGAATAGTCGAAATCATGCCCCTTGGGCTTCAGCGAGATCGCGGCGCGGATGGCCTGTTCCAGCGCCTCCTCGCTGTCGGGATGCTCGCGCAGGGGCGCCCGCAGGTCGGCCATATCCTCCTGGCCCAGGCACATGTAGAGCTCGCCGGTGCAGGTCAGCCGCACGCGGTTGCAGCTTTCGCAGAAGTTATGGCTGAGCGGCGTGATAAAGCCGATCTTCTGCCCGGTCTCCTCCAGCCGCACGTAACGCGCCGGTCCGCCGGTGCGCTCGGCCAGGTCGGTGACGGTGTAATGCTCGGCATAGCGCGACCGCACGTCCTTCAGCGACCAGTACTGGTCCAGCCGGTCCTCGTTGCCGAGATCGCCCATCGGCATGACCTCGATCCAGGTCAGGTCCATGTCGCGTTCTGCACACCATTCGGTGATGCGCGGCAGCTCTTCCTCGTTGAACCCCTTCAGCGCCACCGCGTTGATCTTGACCCGCAGCCCGGCCTTCTGCGCCGCGTCGATGCCGCGCAGCACCTGCGGCAGCCGGCCCCAGCGGGTGACGTCGGCGAACTTCTGTTCGTCCAGCGTATCCAGCGAGATATTCACCCGCCGCACACCGGCGTCGTAGAGATCCTGCGCGAAGCGTTCAAGTTGCGAGCCATTGGTGGTCAGCGTCAGCTCTTTCAGCGCGCCGCTGTCCAGATGCCGGGTCATCGAATCGAAAAACGTCATGATGCCGCGCCGCACCAGCGGTTCGCCGCCGGTGATCCGCAGCTTCTCCACCCCCAGTCCGATGAAGGTGGAGCACATGCGGTCCAGCTCCTCCAGCGTCAGCAGCTCTTTCTTGGGCAGAAAGGTCATGTTTTCCGCCATGCAATAGACGCAGCGGAAATCGCACCGGTCGGTGACGGAAACGCGCAGGTAGGTGATTGCGCGGGCAAAGGGGTCGATCAATGGGGCGCTCATGGAGGCATAGGTAAAGTGCGTCCGGGCGCGCGGCAAGGGGGATTGGCTCTGGCAGGGTTCACAGTGGCGGGATATGGTCGCAGCCATGAGATATTCGGTGATCCTTTCTTTGGCCCTTGTGACGGGCTGCACGCAGGTCAGCGGCGTGGCGGACAACCTGCGCAATCGCCTCGGCAGCGCGGGCAAGACCCAGGCCGCGCCGACGCAGGAACAAGCCTTGCCTCCCGCGGCCGATACCCTGCCGGAGGAGCCGCCGGTGCCGGCGGTGAAACCCGCCGCCGACGGCAAACTGGGCCGTACCGTGGCGGGGCTGGGCGATCCGGCGCGCAGCGGGCTGTGGCTGGAAACGCCATTGGTCACGAGCGGCGGCAAGGGCCGGGTGGTCTGGCCCACAACCGGACGCTGGGTGGCGGTGGCGCTGATCCCGGCCAGCGGCGAGGTCACCGCCGGCAGCCGGCTGTCGGTGGAAGCGATGCGCGCGCTGGGCGCGCCGCTGACCGAGCTGATCGAGGTCGAGGTTTACGCGGGCGGCTGATCCGCTGCGGCCTTCGGCAGATATTTCCCTGCCTCCTTGCGGGCAAAAGGCTTCATCGCCGCGCCATGTTCGGCCAGAAACGCCCGGACCCGCGCAGGGTCATGCTTGCTCAACTCGCGCAACCACCAGGCGATGGCCTTCTGGATGAACCAGTCGCGGTCTGGCACGTAACCGGCCGCCCAGCCCAGGATACGGTCGCGCGCGTCCAGCTCTGCCGGTTTGGGATGGTTCTGCTTGGTCCAGGGCAGGGTGGCTACCAACGCCGCGCGGCGGGTCCACATGTGCTCCGAGCGGGTCCAGTCCTCTACCTCGTCGAGCCGGGCGGGATCGGCCACCAGCCGTTTCTGCGCCGCCATGCAGGCGTGATCGGCGATCGCCCAGCTGTCGAAGTCGGGCACCCAGCTCTTGATCAGGTCCCACACGGCCCCGTCGGGCCGGATCCGCGCCTGGGTCAGCAGCTTGGCCGCTGCCAGCCGCGCCTCGAAGATATCCGTTTGCCAAAGCGCCTCCGCCAGCGCCACCCGATCTTCGACCGTCAGCTTCTGCCGCCAGGCTTTGGTCAGGTCGTTGGTCGCGGTGTTGGGAATGCCCAGCACCGTGCGGCTCTGCTTGTGATAGGCGGCCATCTGCTCGGCCCGGCCGGGTTCGATATGGGCCTTCAGCTCGTCCAGCGCCTCGTCCAGCGTCATGTCGGCTCCCCGAGGATGTCGGTGGGCAGCCCGTCGATGGTCTGCTGATTGCGCTCTTCCCAATAGGTCTCGATGCCGTCCGGGCCCTTGGCCTCGGCCCATTTCTCCAGCACGTCGCGCTCGCCTTTGTAGTCGAAGAAGGGCACCGCATAGCCGCAGGAGGTCTGCACCAGCTCGACGGTCATGTCGAAGATCTGCCGCACGCCGGGGCAGACGGGAAACTGTACATTCAGGCCCTCAAACTCCCCGTTTCGCGGATGCAGTACCCGCGCCGTACCGTAGGCGCGCAGGATCAGCGGCCGGGTCTCGAACCCGCACCACATCAGGGTCATGCGGTTGATCTGTTTCAGGTGGCCCGCCGTCTCGTTGCCGCTGCCGGTCAGGTTGCGCCACAGGATGCGGTTGGGGCCCAGAACGCGCAGGCTGTCCATTCCCTTGGGCGAGATATTGACCCGGCCCTCAGGCGCGGCACTGCCGACGAAAAAGATGTGCTGCGCCTCGATGAAACACCTGTGATCGTCTTCGATGCTGTCGAACTGCTTGGCCATGCCGCCCCTATTCGACCGTCACTGACTTTGCCAGGTTGCGGGGCTGGTCGACATCGGTGCCCTTGGCCACGGCGGTGTGATAGGCCAGCAGTTGCGCCGGCACCGCGTAGAGGATCGGTGCCACCGCCGGGTGCACATCGGGCATCGAGATGGACAGCCAGGCACCGTCGCCGGCCGCCGCCTGACCGGCGGCGTCGGAGACCAGCATCACCTTGCCTTCGCGCGCCATCACCTCCTGCATGTTCGACACCGTCTTGTCGAACAGCGGGTCCATCGGCGCCAGTACCACCACCGGCATCTGCGCGTCGATCAATGCGATCGGGCCGTGCTTGAGCTCGCCCGACGCATAGGCTTCGGCGTGTATGTAGCTGATTTCCTTGAGCTTCAACGCCCCTTCCAGCGCCAGCGGGAACATCAGCCCGCGGCCCAGGAACAGCACGTCCCGCGCCGCACTGAGCTGTTGCGCCGCGTTGCGGATCTCATCATTGCGCTCAAGCGCCGCGTTGAGCAGTTGCGGCAGCCCGCGCAGCGCCGAGATGTGATCGGCCAGTGCCTCCGGGCCCATTTCGCCACGGTCGGCGGCGGCCTTCAGCGCCAGGATCAGCAGCACGGTGAGCTGGCAGGTGAACGCCTTGGTCGAGGCCACACCGATCTCCACCCCCGCATGGATCGGCAGCGCCAGGTCACTGGCCCGCGCGATCGAGCTTTCGGGGACATTGACCACCGACACGATGGTATCCGCCTTGTCCTGGCAGTAACGCAGAGCGGCCAGGGTATCGGCGGTCTCGCCCGACTGGCTGACGAACAGCGCCACGGTGCCCTTGGGCAGCGGCGGTTCGCGATAGCGAAACTCGCTGGCGATATCGACCTCGACGGGGATCTTGGCGAGCTGCTCGAACCAGTATTTCGCGGTGAGACAGGCGTAATAGGCGGTGCCGCAGGCTACCAGCGTCAGCCGCTCGACACCGGAGAAATCCAGCCCCTCGCCGGGCAGGCGCACGGCATCGTCGCCGGTGGGGAGGTAGTGGCGGATCGCCTCGCCCAGCACACCGGGCTGTTCGGCGATTTCCTTGGCCATGAAATGCTTGTGCCCGGCCTTGTCCACCCGGGTGTTGTCCAGGTGAATGGTCCTGACCGGGCGGTTCGCCAGCGCGCCCTTGGCATCGCGGATTTCCAGCGAATTGCGGGTGACGATGGCGCGGTCGCCTTCCTCCAGATAGGTGATGCTATCGGTCAGCGGCGACAGCGCGATGGCGTCGGAACCCACGTACATCTCGCCTTCGCCATGGCCAATGGCCAGCGGAGAGCCCTTGCGCGCGGCGATGATCAGATCGTCCTCGCCATCGAACAGAAAAGCCAGCGCAAAGGCACCCTCCAGCCGGTCGATGGTTTTCATCGCCGCCTCGACCGGGCCGATCCCCTGGGCGAGATACCGCTCGGCCATCAGCGCCACGGTCTCGGTATCCGTCTCGGTCTCGAACCCGATACCGTCCTCGGCCAGTTCGGCGCGCAACTCGCGAAAATTCTCGATGATGCCGTTGTGCACCACCGCCACGGCACCGGCTTGATGCGGGTGGGCGTTGTTCACCGTCGGCGCCCCGTGGGTGGCCCAGCGGGTATGGCCGATGCCGGATTTGCCGGCCAGCGGCTGATGCACCAGAAGGTCGCTCAGGTTGACGAGCTTGCCCACCGCGCGGCGGCGTTCCAGGCGGCCTTCGTTGACGGTGGCGATGCCGGCGCTGTCATAGCCGCGGTATTCCAGACGCTTCAGCGCCTCGACCAGGATCGGCGCGGCCTCGTGCCGGCCCAGAACCCCAACAATCCCGCACATTACTTGGCCTCCCTGGCGCGTTTTTCCTTCCGCGCCTTCAATATGTCGAAGAGTTTGCGGGCCCGGCCCGGCTTGTTCTCCTGGCTGGCGCGGGCGATGGCCAGCGCATCCGGTTCCACGTCGCGGGTGATGACCGAGCCGCTGGCCGTCATCGCTCCGTCGCCCACGGCGACCGGTGCCACCAGCATGGTGTTCGACCCGATGAAGGCGCGTTTGCCGATCTCGGTCCGGTGCTTCATCACCCCGTCGTAGTTGCAGGTGATAGTGCCGGCGCCGATGTTGCTGGCCGCGCCAACGCGCGCGTCGCCGATGTAGCTGAGGTGATTGACCTTGGCGCCCTCGGCGATCTCGGCATTCTTGATCTCGACGAAATTGCCGATCCGCACATCCTCGGCCAGTTCTGCGCCGGGGCGCAGCCGGGCATAGGGGCCGACCACCGCGCCGCGGCTGACATGGCAGCCCTCCAGATGCGAAAAGGCGCGGATGGTGGAGCCCGTCTCCACCGTGACCCCGGGGCCGAAGACCACGTTGGGCTCGATCAGCGTATCGCGGCCGATCACCGTGTCGAAGGCCAGATGCACGGTCTCCGGCGCTGTCAGGGTGACGCCGTCCTCCAGCAAATCGGCGCGGGCGCGCGATTGGAACACCGCTTCCGCCGCGGCCAGATCGGCGCGGGAGTTGATGCCCAGCGTCTCTTCCTCGCTGCAGGCGATGGCGGTGACCGAGAGGTCACGCGCGCGGGCCAGTTCGACCACGTCGGTCAGGTAGTATTCCTCGGAGGCGTTGTCGTTCTCGACCTGTGCAATCAGGTCGAACAGTGTGGCGGCGTTGCCGGCCAGAATCCCGCTGTTGCAAAAGGTTATCGCGCGTTCCTCATCATTGGCGTCCTTGAACTCCACGATCCGTTCCAGCCGGTCGCCGTGCATCACCAGCCGGCCGTAGCGGGCCGGATCGGCGGCCTCGAAGCCGAGGATTACCAGGTCGTGGGCCTGCCGCGCCGCCACCATCCGCTCCAGCGTCTCGGGCCGGATGAAGGGGGTATCGCCGTAGAGCACCACCACATCGCCGTCGAAGCCTTGCAGAGCGTCGCGGGCCTGGTCGACCGCGTGCGCAGTGCCGAGCTGCTCCTGCTGGATCACCACCTGTGCCGTCTCGTCGATCTCTGCCACGGCGGCGGCCACCGCATCAGCGCCGTGGCCGGCCACGATCACTGTGCGTTCGGGGTTCAGAGCGGCGCCGCTCTGCATCGCGTGGGCCAGCATCGGCGCCTGTCCGATCGGGTGGAGAACCTTGGGCAGGTCGGAGTTCATCCTTGTGCCTTTTCCGGCGGCCAGGATGACAAGGGCAGTGCGCATTACGTTTTCTCTTTGTCTTTTGCTCTGGCCCGTTTTATCCGCTGCAAGTGGTGGCGCAACCGTTACCGGCATCAAAGAAGGTTGCGGGCTGCAATACGAATGGGCGGAAACACGCCGAAAGGGGGCAGGTGATGCGCAGTGTGATCTTCGATCTGGATGGAACCCTGGCCGATACCTCGGGCGATCTGATCTCGGCGGCGAACGCCTGTTTCCGTCAGATGGGCGTGGGCGATGTGCTCGACCCCGCTACCGATCAGGGCGTGGCGCTGCGCGGCGGCAAGCGGATGCTGACGGTGGGGCTGGAGCGGCTGGGGCGCTACGATCCGGCGGTGGTCGAAGACTATTACCCGGTGCTTCTGGAGGCCTACGCCGAGGATATCGACACCCGCACCGTCCTCTATCCCGGCGCGATGGATGCGGTGGCGGCGCTGAGCGCCTCCGGCTACGGCGTCGGTGTCTGCACCAACAAGCCCGAGGGGCTGGCCGACCTGCTGTTGCAGCGGCTTGGCGTACGCGATGCCTTTGCCGCGCTGGTGGGAGCCGACACGCTGCCGGTTCGCAAGCCCGATCCCGAGCCCCTGCGCGAGGCCGCCCGGCGTACGGGCGGCGACCCGGCCAGGACCCTGCTGGTGGGCGATTCCGATACCGACCGGAACACCGCGAAGGCGGCGGGGGTTCCTTCCGTGCTGGTCACCTTCGGCCCTTCGGGGGCGGATATGGCGGCGCTGGCGCCCGAGGCGCTGCTGGAACGCTACGAGGATCTGCCGGCGCTGGTGGTTCAGCTAATCGGCGCGAACAGCTGATCTGTCAGCGGGGCGAGGCCGGTTTTCGCCAGCCCTGACAGCGCGTCTTCAATCGCATCGGCGCGGGATTTGCCCAGAACCGGGTCGGCCAGATCGTGATACTTCGCGCGCAGCTCTGCCGCGCTGGGCGGATCGGTATGATCCCAGCGCGGCGTGGTCCAGTCGCTCTGCAGTTCGGTCCCGTCGCGCAGCACCAAGGTGACCCGGGCGAAGCGGCGCAGCGGGAATTCCGCATTGGCGAAATCGGATTCGCGCAGCACCATCGACTGCGACAGCGGTCGCACCTCCGGATCGTCCAGCGCATCGTCAGCCAGATGTTCGGGGCGGATTTCTCCATGCACCATGGCAAGCGCGGCGGGGAAGGAGGTTGAATATTGTGCCTCGTCCGACAGCCGGGGATCGTTCATCGCCAGGCGCACGGACTCATGGAAGGTCTCGACCTCGATCCGCTCCACCCGTTCGGGCGGCAGGTTGTGCGCCCGGCGCAGCGCCAGTACCGCCTCGACCGGCGCATGGGCCCAGCGGCAGACCGGATAGGGTTTGAAATACTGCTGCAGGATCGCCCAGCGGTCGCCGAGGTCGGCCCAGAACTCCGGCGCGTCCTCCACGGTGACGGCGGGGGCGCCGGTGAACCCCCTTTCGGCGAGCAGCGCGGCTGAGACCCCCGCCATCGAGCCCCAGCCGGAGCCGTCCTTGACCATGGTGGGATAGTCGATACAGCGCATCATCTGGCTGCGCGGCCCGTGGTATTCGGCGATGCCGAGGGCGTGGCGGGTGGTCTCATGATTGAGCTTCAGCAACCGCGCGGCGGCGGCGGCGGCGGTGACCGCGCCCCAGCTGCCCGAGGTATGGAACTCCGGCACACTGCCATGCTGCGCCTCCGCCGCGCGGGCGCCGAATTCATAGCCCATGACGATAGTGGCGAGGAACTCTTCGCCCGATACCCCCTGCCGCTGCGCGAGCGTCAGCGCGGCGGGAAAAAGCGGGCAACCGATATGCCCCTTGGCGGGGTTGTATCCGTCGTGGCCGTCGAGCGAGTCGATCATCATGCCGCCGGCCAGCGCTACCCCGGGCGGGCTGGCGCGGCGGCTGTCGAACAGCATCGGTGCGCTGCCGCCGAAATGCTCCGCCGCATGATCGCGTATGATCCGGCTGAGCCGGGTGCCATGGCCCCCGGCGGCGATGCCGATCAGGTCGAGCAGGGCCATTTCGGCGCGGGCCCATACCTGGTGCGGCAGATCGGCCCAGTGCAGGCCGTGGATGAGGTCGAGCGGTGTCATGCCTGCAGCCTGAGCGCGCGGGCAGGGCGCGGCTGGTCCGTTTGCGACATGGTTTTGTACGTTCTGGGCCGGGTCCTGTACCTTTCTGGCCCGAGTGGGGCGCGCGCGGATCGCGGCGGGGCTGCGGGCGTGTTTTCACGCGGAGCGGCGCACTGCATTCGCCTTTGGTGAATTCTCGCCACCCGCTCTTGACCGCCCCCGATCCGCGCCGCACAAACACCGCATGAGCGAAATTTTCACTGGCAGTTTCACCCAGCAGGAGCCGATCCCCGAGGACGGGATCGAAGCGGCGCTGGCCGTGCTGCGCCATGGCCGCCTGCACCGCTACAACGTCGCCCCCGGAGAGCTGGGCGAGGCCGCCCTGCTGGAACAGGAGTTCGCCGCCCAGATGGGCGCGAAATACTGTCTCGCCGTGACCTCGGGCGGTTATGCGATCTCCACCGCGCTGCGGGCTGCCGGGGTGAAGCCGGGCGATCCGGTGCTGTCCAACGCCTTTACACTGGCCCCGGTTCCCGGCGCCATCGCCTCGATCGGCGCGCGGCCTGTATTCGTCGGCGTGACCGAAGGGCTGACCATCGATCTCGACGATCTGGCGGCCAAGGCGGATCAGGCCCGGGTTCTGCTGCTCAGCCATATGCGCGGCCATATCTGCGACATGGACCGGTTGATGGCGATCTGCGACGCCGCCGGCATCACCGTGATCGAGGATTGCGCCCATACCATGGGGGCGGCGTGGAACGGGGTGCCGTCGGGACGGCACGGGGCGGTGGGCTGCTACTCCTGCCAGACGTACAAACATGTGAACTCCGGCGAGGGCGGGCTGTTGATCACCGACGACGAAGAGATCGCGGCGCGGGCGGTGATCCTGTCGGGCTCCTACATGCTGTACGAACGCCATCTCGCCGCCCCGGCCCCGGAAGTGTTCGAGCGGGTCAAATACGACACCCCCAACATCTCTGGCCGGATGGACAATCTGCGCGCGGCGATCCTGCGGCCGCAGCTGCGCGCGCTCGACACCCAGGTGACACGCTGGAACGACCGCTACCAGGTGTTGGAGGAGGGGCTGCGCGGCACCCCCGGCCTGACGCTGATCGAGCGGCCCGGGGCGGAGACATATGTCGGGTCCTCTATCCAGTTCCTGCTGCTTGACTGGCCGCAGGACAAGATCCGCGCGGTGCTGAGCCGTTGCGCGGCGCGGGGGGTGGAACTGAAGTGGTTCGGCGCGCCGGAGCCGCATGGCTTCACCTCGCGCTACGACAGCTGGCGCTATGCGCCGTCCGACCCGATGCCGGCGACCGACCGTATCCTCTCCGGCATCCTCGACATGCGGGTGCCGCTGACCTTCAGCCAGGAGGATTGTGCCCTGATCGCACGCATCATCCGCGCCGAGGTGGGATCGGTGTTTCAGGACGCGCCCGCGGAAATTCGGTCTTAAGGGCTTGATCCGAGGGGGGACGCATGTCAACTGTGACATATATGCGGTTTTTCGCATCTAGCCCGTCAGTGCTTTTTTCCTTACATGGCAATGTAATTGCTGGGTAAATGCGGCGAGTAGCCGATTTTTCCACTGGATCTCGCGTGGGAAATTCAGGCGTATGTTTCAAATCTCAATTACATGTTGACTTACGGTCGTTTCAGCAACCTATAGTAGTGAGGGGCAAGAATAACGAAGGTCCGGACGTGTTTCCGGGCGGCACTGAGGAGTAGTTTCATGACAGGCGGCACAGTCCAATCGGACTTGGCGACCCTCTTTCCGACGATCGTAAGGCGGCCCGCCGGGGCGGGGGCCGGCGAGAGCTTTCTGGCCTACGCGCTGGATCAGCACGCCTTGGTGAGTGTCGCGGATGCAGACAGGAAGATCGTCTACGTGAACGATCTGTTCGCTCAGATCAGCGGGTATGCCAAAGAGGAACTGATCGGTCAGACCCATAATATCCTGAGGTCGGAAGAGCATCCCCAGGCCTTTTACCAGGAGCTGTGGAGCACGATTACCAGCGGCAAGACCTGGAGCGGCGAGGTCAAGCACATCCGCAAGACCGGCGAACCCTATTGGGTCAAGGCGACGGTGGTGCCGTTTTTCTCTCCGAACGGGCGGCCGGAGAAGTTTCTGTCGATCCACACCGATATCACCGACATCAAGCTGGCCGAGGCGCAGTTGCAGCGGCAGATGTCCTTCGATCTGATCAAGGATGAGATCTATCTGTTCTGGCCCGACACGCTGCATGTCTTCTACGTCAACCAGAGCGGTCGCATCCGGATGCGGGCGCTGGGCAGCGCGATGACCAACCTCACCCCGTTCAAGCTGCTTCACGGGGTTTCGGAACGCGCCTTCGCCGACCGGCTGGCGCCGTTGCTCTCGGGCGAGCGGAAATGGACGAACTTCGAGGCCGAGCAGTTGCGCCCCGATGGCCGCACCACGCCGGCGGAGGTAACGATCCAGCTGATCCGGCCGCTGGACGAAAGCCCGCGTTTCCTGGCCCATGTGCGCAATATCAGCCAGCGCAAGCAGGCCGAAATGGCCAAGCAACAGTTTGTCGCCAATGTAAGCCACGAGCTGCGCACGCCGCTGACCGCGATCAAGGGGGCCTTCGGACTGATCAAGACGGGGCTGTCGCGGAAAGGGCCGGAACAGGCCGGGCCGCTGGCCGATATGGGTTTGAAGAACACCGCGCGGCTGGAGTCGCTGATCGAGAACCTTCTGGATATGGAGCGGATCGCGACCGGGCGGATGGTGTCGAACCTGTCGACGGTGAACCTGAACGAGGTGATCGAACAGGCCGTGGCCGATGTCGCCAGCTACAAGCCCGGGAAAAAGGTCGGGGTCGAATTCGCCGGCGAAGAGGCCCCCTTGTACATCAAGGGCGACGCAGAAGGATTGTCCAAGGTGTTCGCCATCCTGCTGTCCAACGCGGTCAAGTTCTCGCACGACGGCGGCGCGGTCGAAATCCGCTCGAAACGGGACGGCGCGCGAATTTCCGTTTCGGTGGCCGACCGCGGCATTGGCATCCCGGAGCATTTCCTGCCTCAGGTCTTCGCACCGTTCACTCAGGCGGACCCGTCGGATACCCGGCGGTCGGACGGGGCGGGCCTTGGCCTCGCCATCGCGCGTTCGATCATCGAGGAGCACGGGGGTGCGATCAAGATTCGCAGCACCGAAGGCGAGGGGACGGAGGTCTCCTTCTACCTGATTTCCAGCGGCAAGGACGCATCGAACGACCCCTCCGAAGCCGTGACCTGAGCTTCGGGGGGACCCCGGTCGCCAAGCAGCGCTTGACGCGACTCATTTCTTGCACGTATTAAATGAACAAACGTTCAATAAGCGTCTCGGAGGGGGCCATGTTCAACGCAACGATGCAATTCGATCTGGGGGAGGACGTGAATGCGCTACGCGATGCGGTGCATCGCTGGGCGCAGGAGCGGGTGAAGCCGATGGCGGCCGAGATCGACCGCAGCAACAATTTTCCCGCCGAGCTGTGGCGGGAAATGGGCGAGCTGGGTCTGCTCGGGATCACCGTGTCCGAGGAATACGGCGGTGCCGGCATGTCCTATCTGGCGCATACCATTGCGGTCGAGGAGGTGGCGCGCGCCTCTGCCTCGGTTTCGCTGTCCTACGGGGCGCATTCCAACCTCTGCGTCAATCAGATCAAGCTGAACGCGAGCGAAGAGCAGAAGAAGAAATACCTGCCCAAGCTGATCTCGGGCGAACATGTGGGCGCGCTGGCGATGAGCGAACCCAGCGCTGGCTCCGACGTGGTGTCGATGAAGCTGCGGGCGGAAAAGCGCAACGGCTACTATGTGCTGAACGGCAACAAGTACTGGATCACCAACGGGCCGGATGCCGACACGCTGGTGGTTTATGCCAAGACCGACCCGGAGGCCGGCTCCAAGGGCATCACCGCCTTCATCGTCGAAAAGACCATGAAGGGGTTTTCGACCTCGCCGCATTTCGACAAGCTGGGGATGCGCGGCTCCAACACCGCCGAACTGATCTTCGAGGATTGCGAAGTGCCGTTCGAAAACGTGCTGGGCGAAGAGGGCAAGGGCGTCCGCGTTCTGATGTCGGGCCTGGATTACGAGCGGGTGGTGCTGGCCGGCATCGGCACCGGCATCATCGCCGCCTGTCTGGATGAAATCATGCCCTACCTGGCCGAGCGCAAGCAGTTCGGCCAGCCGATCGGGAACTTCCAGCTGATGCAGGGCAAGATCGCGGATATGTACACCGCGATGAACTCGGCCCGCGCCTATGTCTATGAGGTCGCCAAGGCCTGCGACAAGGGCACCGTCACCCGCCAGGACGCTGCGGCCTGCTGCCTCTATGCTTCGGAACAGGCGATGGTGCAGGCGCATCAGGCGGTTCAGGCGATGGGCGGGGCGGGCTTCCTGTCCGATGCTGCCGTCAGCCGGATCTTCCGCGATGCCAAGCTGATGGAGATCGGCGCTGGCACCAGCGAAATCCGCCGCATGCTGATCGGCCGCGAACTGATGGGGTCGATGGCCTGATCTGCAGGCCCGGAACGTAAACGGTCCGCGCGACCGAGGGAGACGCGCGGACCGATCGGCAACGCAGGGCGCACAGCCCGGCGCTGTTGGGAGGATCAGAAACGGTGAACGTAGGAAATGCCCCAGACCAGCGGGTCGATCTCGGCCTTGCCGATATAGGCGCCGTTCAGGGTCACGTCGGACTCGATATTGATCCAGCGCACATCCACCCGCAGCGATCCGCGGTCGCTGACCGCGTAATCGACCCCGGCATGGGCCGCGACGCCGAAGGAATCGTCGATCTTCAGCACCCCCAGCGGCGAGCTTTCGTTCCAGAAGGTGGTGTAGTTCAGACCGATCCCGACGAAGGGCGTGAAATCCGACTGCGTCGGGATATGATAGTTCAGCGACAGGGTGGGCGGCAGATGCTTGGCGGAACCGGCATAGGCGCCGCCGAGATAGATGTCATGCTTGAACGGCGCCGCCGCCAGCAGTTCGATGCCCCAGTTGTCGCGGAAGAAATATTCTCCGGCAATGGTCGGGCGCACGCTTTCGTCGATTGTCGCGGGCAAACCGGCCAGCGTTCCGTTGTCGGACTGCGGATCGACATAGCCGAATCCGAAGCCCACGGTCCAATCCCCCTGGGATTGCGCCGCCAGCGGACTGGCGAGCGCCGCCGCAAGGGCGGTCGTGTAAAGCAAAGCAGCGGTTTGGCGTGTCATCTTGCTGTCCTTTCGTATTTTCGTAGCCGCAGCATCGCAGTGTTGCGTCGGGCCGGCGCTGATCTGGGTCAATCCGGTGGCGGTTTCCCAGTCGGGCCGGCGCGGAGAAAACAGAAGGAAATGGCGTATTTTCAAGGGGATATGTCATGACATTCTCTGGCTGCATCCCTGGATTGACGTCAGCGGGCGGCTGGGACGTCCCGGACCGGCTCAACATGTCGGCGCAATGCCTGGACGGTGATCCTGATGCGCTGGCAATCATCGACCTGACCGGGGCTGAACGCCATGACGTGACCCGCGGTGCATTGGCGATATTGGCCGATGCGCTCGCCCGCCGTCTGCTGGCCGAGGGGGTGGCGCGCGGCGACCGGGTGGGGGTGCTGCTGACGCAATCGCCCTGGACCGCGGCCTCGCATCTGGCGATCTGGAAAATCGGCGCGATTTCAGTACCCTTGTTCAAGCTCTTCAAGCATGACGCACTGCAAAGCCGGGTGGGCAACGCTGGCGCAAAACTGGTCCTGACCGATCCGGAGGGGGCAGAGCTGTTGGGCGATCTGGCGCCGGCGATGATGGTGGAAAGCGCCGGCATTGACGGCGCTCCGGTCGCCTGCGCCGACACCGGGCCGGAGGATCCGGCGGTGCTGATCTACACCTCCGGGACCACTGGCGCGCCCAAGGGCGCGCTGCACGGGCATCGGGTACTCACCGGCCATCTGCCGGGCGTCTGGCTCAGCCACGATCACCTTGGGCAGCAGGGCGATTGCCTGTGGACACCGGCGGACTGGGCCTGGATCGGTGGTCTGTTCGACGTGCTGATGCCGGGGCTGGCGCTGGGCGTTCCCGTGGTCGCCGCGCGGATGGAGAAATTCACCACCGAGGGCGCGGCAGAGATCATCGCGCAGGGCGGCGTGCGCAACGTGTTCTTCCCGCCCACCGCGCTCCGCATGCTGAAGGCGGCGGACCAGGCCATTCCCGGCCTGCGCTCGGTCGCCTCGGGCGGCGAGCCGCTGGGGGCCGAGATGCTGGCCTGGGGCCGCCGCGCCTTCGGCCTCGATATCAACGAGTTCTACGGCCAGACCGAATGCAACATGATCGCCACCTCCTGCGGTGCCGATTTTCCGGCCCGCCCGGGCTGTATCGGCAAGCCGGTGCCGGGGCATGAGATCGCGGTGCTGGACGCCGACGGCACCCCCACCATGGAAGAGGGCGACGTCGCCGTGCGCCGCGGCTCCGCCTCGATGCTGCTGGAGTACTGGCAGAACCCGGAAGAGACGGCGAAGAAATTCCATGGGGATTGGCTGATCACCGGCGACCGCGGCATCTGGGAAGACGACTACCTCCGCTTCATGGGGCGCGAGGACGACGTCATCACCTCTGCCGGCTACCGCATCGGGCCGGCAGAGATCGAGGATTGCCTGCTGACCCATCCGGCGGTCGCCACCGTCGGCGTGGTCGGCAAGCCCGATCCGCTCAGAACTGAGATCGTCAAAGCCTATGTGGTGCTGAAAGGCGGTGCCGAGGCGAGCGAGAAAGAGCTTCAGGCGTATGTCAAGGAACGGCTGGCAAGCTACTCCTATCCAAGGGAAATCTCTTTTCTGGATGCCCTGCCGATGACCGTCACCGGCAAGGTGATCCGCAAGGAACTCAAACGCCGCGCGGCGGCGGAAATGGAGGCCGAACAATGAAACTCACATCCAAGATCATTCCCTCGTCCGAGGAGTTTCAGGCCAACCGTGCCGCCCATCTCGACGCGCTGGAGGTGGTCAGCCGGGCGGCACAGATGGCGGCCGAGGGCGGCGGCGAGAAATCCCGCGCCCGCCATGTTTCCCGCGGCAAGATGCTGCCGCGCGAGCGGGTGGCCAACCTGCTCGATCCCGGCTCGCCCTTCCTCGAAATCGGCGCCACCGCGGCGCATGACATGTACGACAATGCCGCCCCCGCCGCCGGGGTGATCGCCGGCATCGGCCGGGTCGAGGGGCAGGAGGTCATGGTGGTCTGCAACGATGCCACCGTGAAGGGCGGCACCTATTACCCGATGACGGTCAAGAAACACCTGCGCGCGCAGGAGATCGCGGCCGAATGCGGGCTGCCCTGCGTCTATCTGGTCGACAGTGGCGGCGCCAACCTGCCGCAGCAGGACGAGGTGTTCCCGGATCGCGACCATTTCGGCCGCATCTTCTACAATCAGGCCAACATGTCCGCCCGCGGCATCCCGCAGATCGCCGTTGTCATGGGCTCCTGCACCGCCGGGGGCGCCTATGTACCAGCGATGTCGGACGTGACCATCATCGTCAAGGAACAGGGCACCATCTTCCTCGCCGGTCCGCCGCTGGTGAAGGCCGCGACGGGCGAGGTGGTCAGCGCCGAGGACCTCGGCGGCGGCGACGTGCACACCCGCCTGTCCGGCGTGGCCGACTATCTGGCCGAGGATGACGCCCACGCGCTGGCGCTGGCCCGCCGTGCCGTCAGCCACCTCAACCGCGCCAAGCCGCAGACGGTGCAATGGCAGAGCCCGGAAGAGCCCGCCTATGACCCCGACGAGATCCTCGGCGCCGTGCCGGCCGATCTGCGTACACCCTATGATATCCGCGAGGTGATCGCGCGCACCGTCGACGGCTCCCGCTTCGACGAGTTCAAGCCACGCTTCGGCGAGACCATTGTCACCGGTTTCGCCCATATCATGGGCTGCCCGGTGGGGATCGTCGCCAATAACGGCGTGCTGTTCTCCGAGGCCGCGCAAAAGGCCGCGCATTTCGTGGAACTGTGCAGTCAGCGCCATATCCCGCTGATTTTCCTGCAGAACATCACCGGCTTCATGGTTGGCCGCAAATACGAGAACGAGGGCATCGCGCGCCACGGCGCCAAGATGGTCACCGCCGTGGCCACCACCAATGTGCCCAAGATCACCATGCTGGTCGGCGGCTCCTTCGGCGCCGGCAACTACGGCATGGCCGGGCGTGCTTATCAGCCGCGCTTCCTCTGGACCTGGCCCAACAGCCGCATCTCGGTGATGGGCGGGGAACAGGCGGCAGGCGTGCTCGCCACCGTCAAGCGCGACGGCATCGAGCGTTCGGGCGGTAGCTGGTCAGCCGAGGAAGAAGCGGAGTTCAAACGCCCCACGCTGGAGATGTTCGAACGCCAGTCGCACCCGCTCTACGCCTCCGCCCGGCTCTGGGACGACGGCGTGGTCGACCCGCGCAAGACGCGACAGGTGCTGGCGCTGAGCCTCAGCGCCTCGCTCAACGCGCCGATCGACGACACCCGCTTCGGCGTGTTCCGGATGTGATTGGGTAGGGCAGGGAGGCCGACATGATCGAAACCCGACTGACAGACCGCTTCGGCATCGACCACCCGGTGCTCTGCGCGCCGATGGCTTTGGCTACGGGCGGACGGCTGGCGGCGGCAGTGACCCGCGCCGGGGGCCTCGGCCTGATCGGCGGCGCCTATTGCGATGCCGACTGGATCGCGCGGGAGTTCGAGGCGGCGGGCAATACTTCCGTCGGCTGCGGCTTCATCACCTGGAAACTGGCGGAAACGCCGGGCCTGCTGGACGAGGTGCTCGCCCGCAAGCCCGCCGCCATCTTCCTCTCCTTTGGCGATCCCGCGCCCTTCGCCCCCGCGATCCGGGCTGCGGGTATCCCGCTGATCTGCCAGGTGCAGACGCTGGCAGATGCCAAGAACGCCGCCGGGGCAGGGGCCGACGCGATCGTCGCCCAGGGCGCCGAAGCCGGGGGGCATGGGGAGAAACGGGCAACCCTGACACTGGTGCCGGAGGTGGCCGACTGGCTCGCAGCCAACGCGCCCGATACGCTTTTGCTCGCCGCAGGCGGTATCGCCGATGGCCGGGGTCTGGCAGCAAGCCTGATACTGGGCGCCGACGGCGTGCTGGTGGGCTCCCGCTTCTGGGCCAGCGCGGAATCGCTGGCCGCCCCGGGCATGACCGGGGCCGCCATCGCCGCCACCGGCGACGACACCATCCGCAGCACGGTGATGGACGTCGCGCGCGGCCTGACATGGCCCGGCCGTTTCACTGCGCGCGTTTTGAAGAACCCGGTCACCGACCGCTGGCACGACGATCCCGAAGGCCTGGCAGAAAACGCCGATGCGATTGCGGCGGGCTGGAAAAAAGGCTGGGACGCGGGCGATCCGGCCCGCGCCAATACCTTCGTGGGTGAGGCCGCGGGCCTGATCCATGACCGCCCGCCGGCGGCAGACATCCTGACCGCCATGGTCACGCAGGCCGAGGCGCTGCTGGGCGGCGGCTGGCGGGGAGCGTTGAAATGACCGCGCAAAGCCTCTCCACATTTCCGACCAGTCATTCTCAGGCGGAAACGATCCCGGGGGATCGCCACAGGAGCGCCGTTGCTCCGACCGGCAATGGCGACGGGCAGAGCCCCCGCTCTGCGGCAGACGAAAGGACCTGACATGTTCACCAAAATCCTGATCGCCAACCGCGGCGAAATCGCTTGTCGCGTGATCGAAAGCGCCCGTGCCATGGGGGTGCGGACGGTGGCGGTTTACTCCGACGCTGACGCCGGTGCGAAACATGTACAATTGGCCGATGAAACCGTACATATCGGCGCCTCCGCTCCGGCCGAAAGCTACCTTCGCGGCGAGGTGATCATTGCCGCCGCGCAGCAGACCGGCGCACAGGCGATTCACCCGGGCTATGGTTTCCTCTCGGAGAACCCCGATTTCGTCGAGGCGGTCGAGGCCGCGGGCCTCACCTTTATCGGCCCCTCGGCGCAGGCGATCCGCGCCATGGGCCTCAAGGACGCCGCCAAGAAGCTGATGGAAGAGGCCGGGGTTCCGGTCGTTCCCGGCTATCATGGTGACAATCAGGACCCGGAACATCTGTCCGGCGCCGCCGACACCATCGGCTATCCGGTGCTGATCAAGGCGGTCGCGGGTGGCGGCGGCAAGGGCATGCGCAAGGTGGCAAGCCCGGAAGACTTCGCCGCAGCTCTCGAAAGCGCCAGGTCCGAGGCGCGCACCGCCTTCGGCAACGATGCGGTTCTAATCGAGAAATTCGTGGAAAAACCGCGCCATATCGAGGTGCAGGTGTTCGGCGACGGCACCGATGCCGTGCATCTGTTCGAGCGCGACTGCTCGCTGCAGCGCCGCCACCAGAAGGTGATCGAGGAGGCTCCGGCGCCCGGCATGACGCCCGAGATGCGCGCGGCGATGGGCGAGGCCGCCGTGCGGGCGGCGCGCGCCATCGGTTACAAGGGGGCGGGCACCATCGAGTTTATCGTCGATGCCTCCGACGGGCTGCGCTCCGACCGGTTCTGGTTCATGGAGATGAACACACGGCTGCAGGTCGAACACCCGGTGACCGAGGCGATCACCGGGATCGACCTTGTGGAATGGCAACTGCGCGTCGCTGCCGGCGAGCCGCTGCCGCTCAGGCAGGACGACATCGCATTGACCGGCCACGCCTTCGAGGCGCGGCTTTATGCCGAGGATGTGCCGAAAGGCTTCCTTCCGGCCACCGGCACGCTCACCCATCTGGATTTCCCGGCCGAGGCGCGTATCGACAGCGGTGTGCGGGCGGGCGACACGATCAGCCCGTTCTACGACCCGATGATCGCCAAGGTGATCACCCATGGCCCCACACGCGCCATCGCGCTGGCCCGCATGACCCGCGCGCTGGAGCAGAGCGAGGTGGCAGGCTCGGTCACCAACCTCGCCTTCCTTGCGGCGCTGACCCGTCACGCCGGCTTCGCATCGGGCGATGTGGATACCGGCCTGATCGAGCGCGACCTGGACGGGCTGATCGAGGCCGCGGTTCCTACGCCGCCGCTGCTGGCGCAGGCCGCCTTCGCCGCTGCCGGTCTGATGGACGCCGGCGCCGATACCGGCTTTACCCTCTGGGCGCCGCTGTCGCGCAGCGTGACGCTGCAGCAGGGCGATGAGGAGATCACCGTCGCGATCCGGTCGCGCGGCGCCGACAGCGCGCTGATCGCGCTGGACGGGCAGGACATCGAGGCGCAGCGCGGCGATGCCGGCTGGAGCTTTGATGGCGCCCGCGCCGTTCCGATGGCCCGGTCCGGGGCAGAGATCACGCTGTTCGACGGGCCCGGCCACGTCTTCACCGTGGTCGATCCGCTCGATCGCGCGGCGGAGGGTGCGGCCGGCGGCAACCTGATCGAGGCACCGATGCCGGGGCTGGTGAAGGCCGTCTTCGTCGCCGCCGGTGATCCCGTGGAGGCGGGCCAGAAGCTTGCCATTCTGGAGGCGATGAAGATGGAACATACCCTGACCGCGGCGCGTGACGGCACCGTGGCCGAGGTTCTGGCCGAGGCCGGTGCGCAGGTCGAGGCCGGGGCGCCGCTGGTGCGGCTGGAGGATGAAGAGGGCTGAGCGGCGGGCCGCCGCGCAATTGATGTGAGAAGAAGCGGGAAAGGGACGCAGGATGGGTGAACGGGTCGAGATCTTCGAGGTTGGCCCCCGCGACGGGCTGCAGAACGAAAAGCGCCCGATCCCGGTGGCCGAAAAGGTGGCGCTGGTCGACTGCCTGAGCCGGGCAGGCTTCCGGCGCATCGAATGCGCCAGTTTCGTCAGCCCCAAGTGGGTGCCGCAGATGGCCGGCAGCGGCGAGGTCCTGGCGGGCATCACCCGCGCGCCGGGCGTGCGCTATGCCGCGCTGACGCCCAATATGCGCGGGTTCGAGGATGCGGTGGCCGCCAAGGCCGACGAGGTGGCGATCTTTGCCGCCGCCTCCGAAGGGTTCTCCAAGGCCAATATCAACGCCACCATCGAGGAAAGCGTGGCCCGCTTCGCACCGATCCTGGAGGCCGCGAAAGAGATCGGTCTGCCGGTGCGCGGCTATATCTCCTGCGTGACCGATTGCCCCTACGACGGGCCGACCCCGCCCGCGAAGGTGGCGGAGGTGGCGGCAACGCTCTGGTCGATGGGCTGCTACGAGATCTCGTTGGGCGATACCATCGGACAGGGTACGCCGGAGAGCATCGCGGCGATGCTGCGTGCGGTCACCGGCGAGGTGCCGGCGGAGAAGCTGGCCGGGCACTACCACGACACCGCGGGGCGGGCGCTGGACAATATCGACGCCTCGCTGGAGCTGGGTGTGCGGGTGTTCGATGCCGCGGTGGGCGGTCTGGGCGGATGCCCTTATGCGCCGGGTGCGGCGGGCAATGTGGCGACCGAGGCGGTACAGGCGCATCTGGAGCGGCTGGGATACCAGACGGGGCTGGATGCGGCGGTGATCGCCGAGGCGGCCGATATGGCGCGGGCGATGCGCGCCGGAACGGGCGAGGGGGCCTGATACCATGTACGAGACCATCACAATCGACACCGACGCGCGCGGCGTCGCCACGCTGACCCTGAACCGGGTCGAGAAACACAATGCAATGTCGGCCACCATGATCGCCGAACTGGCGCAGGCGGCAGAGCAGCTGGCCGCCGACGATGCGGTGCGCGCGGTGATCCTGACCGGCGCCGGCAAGAGTTTCTGCGCCGGCGGCGATCTGGCCTGGATGCAGGCGCAGATGGCTGCCGATCCCGAAACCCGCTTTGTCGAGGCGCGCAAGCTCGCCCTGACGCTGCAGGCGCTCAATACCCTGCCGAAGCCGCTGATCGGCGCGCTGCAGGGCAATGCCTTCGGCGGCGGTGTCGGGCTGGCTTCGGTCTGCGATGTGACGCTGGGCGCGGATCATCTGAAGATGGGGCTGACGGAAACCCGGCTCGGGCTGATCCCGGCCACCATCGGCCCCTATGTCGTCTCCCGCATGGGGGAGGCGCGGGCGCGCCGGGTGTTCATGTCGGCGCGGATATTCGACGCGGCCGAGGCGGTGGAACTGGGGCTGCTGGCCCGTGCCGTGCCGGCCGAGGATCTGATGGCGGCGGCCGAGGCCGAGGTGGTGCCGTATCTGTCCTGCGCGCCGGGTGCCGTGGCGGCGGCGAAACGGCTGACGCGCGAGCTGGGTCCGCGCATCGACGACGAGGTTATCGACCACACCATCCGCGCCCTGGTCGACCGATGGGAAGGCGGCGAGGCGCAGGAGGGCATCGCGGCCTTCTTCGACAAGCGCAAGGCGAACTGGGTCAAGGACGCTTGAGCACTTAGGATCGGCGTCCTCTTCAGCCTCTCCCGCCGCGCGGGCGGGGCTGGCGTCCGGTCTTTTCTGGCTTCAAATACTCCGGGGGAGTCGTGGCCTGCCATGGCGGGGGCAGCGCCCCCTTTTTTCACGCCGAGGCGACAGAGCGAAAGACTCACCGCAGCGCGGAAATCCACCATGCGGCGCAATGTGCGGAATACCGTCGCATACGATATGGTTCACCCCACGACGCCGCGTCGCGGCATTCCGGGGTCAGAAGCCGGAAAACCCCAACACATTCAATAATTTGAAGTTGATGTCACAGCTCAAAACTACCGTCCCGGAATGGCCCGGCCTCGGTTGACGCTCCGGACCGGCGGGAGTAGAGAAGCGGCAGGTCAACATGCCAATTGACGGCGCGCCACCCGAACGCGCGCGGGAAAGGAGCCTTTCGTGGAAGATCTGTTGCGGGAATACCTCCCGATTCTGGTGTTTCTGGCCGTCGCCATCGGGCTTGGGCTGGTTCTGATCCTCGCGGCTGTCGTTCTTGCGGTCCGCAATCCCGATCCGGAAAAGGTCAGCGCCTATGAATGCGGCTTCAATGCATTCGACGACGCGCGGATGAAATTCGACGTCCGCTTCTATCTTGTGTCGATCCTGTTCATCATCTTCGATCTGGAGATTGCCATGCTGTTTCCCTGGGCCGTGGGCTTCAAGGATCTCAGCGATGTCGGTTTCTGGTCCATGATGGTATTCCTCGGGGTGCTGACCGCGGGCTTTGCCTATGAATGGAAGAAGGGGGCGCTGGAATGGGAGTGATGACGGGGGTCAACACCGCCGGGGCCGACAAGGAAGTCGCCACCCAGGCGCTGAACCGCGAGCTGCAGGACAAAGGGTTCCTGCTGACCTCGTCGGAGGACATCATCAACTGGGCGCGCACCGGCAGCCTGCACTGGATGACCTTCGGTCTGGCCTGCTGCGCGGTCGAGATGATGCATACCTCGATGCCGCGCTACGACGCCGAACGCTTCGGCATCGCGCCGCGCGCCTCTCCGCGCCAGTCCGACGTGATGATCGTGGCCGGGACGCTGACAAACAAGATGGCTCCGGCGCTGCGCAAGGTCTACGACCAGATGCCCGAACCGCGTTACGTGATCTCGATGGGCTCCTGTGCCAACGGCGGCGGCTACTATCACTACAGCTATTCGGTGGTGCGCGGCTGCGACCGCATCGTGCCGGTCGACGTCTACGTGCCCGGCTGCCCGCCGACGGCCGAGGCGCTGCTCTACGGGCTGATGCAACTGCAGCGCAAGATTCGCCGCACCGGGACGATCGTGCGCTGAGGCGCGCGCGGATGGAGAGAGCACGATGAGCGAAGCACTGAAAGAGCTGGGCGCGCATATCGAGATCAAGCGCACCGATTGCGTCCTGGGCTGGGATGTCAGCCATGGTGAGCTGAACGTCGACGTGGCGCCGGCCAACCTGCTGGGGTTTGTCGAGTTTCTGACGACCGACCCGACCTGCAAATTCTCGACCCTGGTGGACATCACCGCGGTGGACTACCCGGACCGGCCGAAACGGTTCGACGTGGTCTATCACCTGCTGTCGATGTACCAGAATCAGCGCATCCGCCTGCGGGTTTCGATCCGCGAGGAGGACATGGTGCCCTCGATCATCGGCATTCACCCCTCGGCCAACTGGTTCGAGCGTGAAGTTTTCGACATGTTCGGCATCCTGTTCTCGGGCCATCCGGACCTGCGCCGGATCCTGACTGACTATGGTTTCCGCGGCTATCCGCTGCGCAAGGATTTCCCGACCACCGGCTATACCGAGGTGCGTTACGACGAGGTGGAAAAACGCGTCGTCTACGAACCCGTCAGCCTGGTTCAGGAATACCGGCAGTTCGATTTCATGAGCCCCTGGGAAGGCGCCGAATACATCCTGCCGGGGGACGAAAAGCAGGAGGCCAAGTGATGGAATTCCTGTTCTGGGCAATCTTCGCGATCACCGCGGTGCCGATGCTGAAGCTGCTGCCGCATTTCGGCATCAACAAATACTGGGCGCTGGCCTGTGTCATCCCGATCGCCGTGCCGATCCTGGCCTGGGTCATGGCGGTGAAACTGCAAGAGCTGGAGAAACTCTGATGGACGGCTCCAAAGGCTTCGAAGACGCCCTGACCGGCGAACAGAAGATCCGCAATTTCAACATCAACTTCGGGCCCCAACACCCGGCCGCCCACGGCGTGCTGCGTCTGGTGCTGGAACTCGACGGCGAGATCGTCGAGCGCTGCGATCCGCATATCGGCCTGCTGCACCGTGGCACCGAGAAGCTGATGGAATCCCGCACCTACCTGCAGAACCTGCCGTACTTCGACCGCCTCGACTACGTGGCGCCGATGAACCAGGAACACGCCTGGTGTCTGGCGATCGAAAAGCTGACCGGGGTTGAGGTGCCACGCCGCGCCTCGCTGATCCGGGTGCTTTATTCCGAGATCGGCCGCATCCTGAACCACCTGCTCAACGTGACCACCCAGGCGATGGACGTGGGCGCGCTGACCCCGCCGCTCTGGGGGTTCGAAGAGCGCGAGAAGCTGATGATCTTTTACGAGCGGGCCTGTGGCGCGCGTCTGCACGCGGCCTATTTCCGGCCCGGCGGCGTGCACCAGGACCTGCCGCCCGATCTGATCGACGATATCGAGGCCTGGAGCCGGGAGTTCCCCAAGGTCCTGGACGATATCGACGGGCTGCTGACGGAAAACCGCATCTTCAAGCAGCGCAACGCCGATATCGGCGTCGTGACCGAAGAGGATATCCAGGAGTGGGGCTTCTCCGGGGTCATGGTGCGCGGCTCCGGCCTGGCCTGGGACCTGCGTCGCGCGCAGCCCTATGAATGCTATGACGAGTTCGAGTTCCAGATCCCTGTCGGCAAGAACGGCGACTGCTACGACCGCTACCTCGTCCGCATGGAGGAGATGCGCCAGTCGCTGAAGATCATCCAGCAGGCGATCGAAAAGCTGCGCGCGCCGGAGGGGCAGGGCGATATCCTGGCCCGCGGCAAGCTGACCCCGCCCAAGCGCGGCGACATGAAGACCTCGATGGAAAGCCTGATCCATCACTTCAAGCTCTACACCGAGGGCTTCCACGTGCCCGCCGGCGAGGTCTATGCCGCCGTCGAGGCGCCCAAGGGCGAATTCGGTGTTTATCTGGTGGCCGACGGCTCCAACAAACCCTACCGCGCCAAGCTGCGCGCGCCGGGCTACCTGCACCTGCAGGCGATGGACCATGTCGCCAAGGGGCACCAGCTGGCCGACGTCGCCGCGATCATCGGCACCATGGATGTCGTGTTCGGGGAGATCGACCGCTGATGACCCGCGCGACCGCCCTGCTTCTTCTCAGTAAAAATACTCCCGCCGGAGGCTCCCTCCGGTGCGGCCCGCACAAGGGGACGAAATAATGCTCCGCCGTCTGCATCACGAACAGCCTGACAGCTTTGCCTTCACCCCGGCCAACCTGGCCTGGGCCGAAGCGCAGATGACCAAATACCCCGAAGGCCGCCAGGCCAGTGCGGTCATTCCGCTGCTGTGGCGCGCGCAGGAGCAGGAGGGATGGCTGAGCCAGCCGGCGATCGAATATGTCGCCGACATGCTCGGCATGGCGCATATCCGCGCGCTTGAGGTCGCCTCGTTCTACTTCATGTTCCAGCTGCAGCCGGTGGGCTCGGTCGCCAACATCCAGATCTGTGGCACCACGTCCTGCATGATCTGCGGCGCCGAAGACCTGATCAGCGTCTGCCGCGAGAAGATCGCGCCGAAGCCGCATATGCTGAGCGAAGACGGCAAATTCTCCTGGGAAGAGGTCGAATGTCTGGGCGCCTGCGCCAACGCGCCGATGGCCCAGATCGGCAAGGACTACTACGAAGACCTGACTGCCGAACGCTTTGCCGAGATCCTCGACGAGTTGGCCGCGGGGAAGGTGCCGGTTCCGGGGCCGCAGAACGGGCGGTATTCGTCCGAGCCCAAGTCCGGGCTGGTGACGCTGACCGATTTCGAAAGCGGCCGGACCCAGTACAACGCCAGCGTCGCTCGTGCGGTCGAGCTGGGCGATACCGTCAAGCGCATCGACGGCACCGAGGTCCCGATCCTGACGCCCTGGCTGGGCAAGTCGGGCGCGAAACCCGCCGCCACGGCCGAGGCGCCCGCGCCGCAACCGGCCGCGAAAGCCGCTGCGAAACCGGCCGCCGCGCCGAAAGCCGCACCTGCGGCCGATGTGGAAGAGGCCGAACCCGAGCTGTTGAGCGCGGCGCGCGAGGGCGGGGCGGATAACCTCAAGCTGCTCAAAGGCGTCGGGCCGAAGCTGGAAGAGACCCTGAACGAGCTGGGCTTTTTCCATTTCGACCAGATCGCGGCCTGGGGTCCGGCCGAGATCGCTTGGGTCGACAACCGGCTGAAGTTCAAGGGCCGGATCGAGCGTGACAATTGGGTCGCACAGGCCAGTGAACTGGCCGGGTCCTGATCCGCGCGCCTTCAAAACAGTCTTGAAACCCGTCACCCTCTGACAAAATGCCGGAAAGGGCAGGCCAGGGGGTGACAGGCAAATACACCTCCGCCATGGCCCAATATCGGCGCAGCAGAGCAGGAGGCCCCCATGATCCACGATTATGACGGCATGTTTGCAGCCCATGTGCAGCAGGCGGAACGGCGTCAGGCCAGTGCCGATCAGATGATCGACATCCTGTGGCGCTATGTGCAGCCTGCATCGGTGATCGACCTTGGCTGCGGGCTTGGGTTTTTGCTGAAAGCCTGCAAGGCCCGCGGCGCGGTGATCAAAGGGGTCGATGGCGATTGGGTTCGCCCGGAAGACGGGATGATCCCCAAATCCGCGCGCCAGATTGCCGATTTGAATGAACCCTATAAGGCCCGCAAGCGCTATGACCTGGCGACCAGCATCGAAGTGGCCGAGCATTTGACTCCGGACCGGTCCCAGGGCTTTGTCGACGATCTGTGCGACCTGTCGGACGTGGTGCTGTTTTCCGCCGGAGTTCCGGGGCAGGGTGGGGCAGGCCATATCAACCTGAGGTTCCAGGGGGATTGGGCCCAGATGTTCCAGGACCGGGGCTATGGCTGCTACGATCCGATCCGCCGCCGCATGGCCGGGTTCGACGGGGTGCTGCCCTGGCTGGCGCAGAATGTGCTGCTGTATGTCCGGGACGGCGTTGAAATAAGCCCGCTGCTGGAGGAGCACCGCATTCATCCCAGGGCGGCCTCCTATGTGTGCGACTGGCATTACAACAGGCGCGTAAGGACCCTGAAGCGCCGATTGAAGGCTGTGCGGAGCAAGACGTAACCCCTAATAGCAGAAAATCCTTCACAGATTGGGGGTTGCTGGTGTCTACTTGCCCTGATTGAGAAACAGGGGAAGTGATATGTCTGCACAAAACGACAGCTCCGGCTGCCACACAAACTGCCTGATTGCCGGGGTCATCCTTGGGCTGCTGGTGTTCTTGATCCTGAAATTCGCCGCCGGATGGGGGCTTTTGATGGCGCTTATCCTGGGCTTGGTCGTGGCCGTCCTGGGGACGATCGTGCTGCGGATGGTGATCTGTGTCGACAGTGGGGCCGAGGTTTCGACACCGCCTGCGCCCACACCCACGCCCGCGCCGACGCCCGCCCCCGCGCCGCAACCAGTGGCAGATGTGACGCCGGAGCCGGAGGCGGAAGCCGAGCCCGAGCCCGCCGCGCCGGAACCTGAGCCGGAGCCCGAAGTGACCGCCGCAGCGCCGGAAGAGGTGGAGCCAGAGGTGCAAGAAACCGCCGCAGCGCAGCCCGTGGCGATGGACGCCGCGCGGGATGGCGGGCCGGATGACCTGAAAAAGATCAAGGGTGTCGGCCCGAAGCTGGAACAATTGCTGCACTCGCTCGGTATCTATCACTATGATCAGATCGCCGCCTGGGGGCCTGCGGAAGTGGCCTGGATGGATGACAACCTGGCGGGGTTCAAGGGCCGTGTGACCCGCGATGACTGGGTCGCGCAGGCAGGGCTATTGGCCGCAGGCGGAGAGACAGATTTCTCAAGAAAAGTTGATGAAGGGGATGTATATTGACGCCCGGGAGGGTGTGTTTGATCATCCAAAAGGACAACCGACATGAAACTTGCAGAAGACATCTGGCTGGGATCTGTCGCCGCCCGAAATAACATGATGGCGGCCGCGAACTATTCGGCCGCCTTCTATGGAAATGCTGCGGTGCAGAGCTGGTCTTTGGGCCTGACGGCCCCTCAGGTGTTCTGGTCCGCCATGGCCCGCGCCTTCGATCATGATGCCGTCAACAGCGACACCGCCCCCGCCGCAGCCCCGGTGGCAGAGCCCCCCGCCCTGAGCGTGGTCGAAACGGCTGAGCCGGTGGAAGCGGTGGTTGAGGCCGTGACGGCGACAGAGCCGGAACCAGAAGCCGAACCGGTGGTGGACACCCCCAATCCGCTGCTTCTGGACGAACCCCGCAGTGGCACCGCCGATGATCTGAAATTGGTCAAAGGCATCGGTGCCAAGTTGGAAGCTGGGCTGAACGAAATCGGGATCTACCATTTCGATCAGGTGGCTGGCCTGGACGAAGCCGGAATCGACTGGCTGGATGAACATCTGGCGGGCTTCAAGCGCAGCTGTGCGCGCTTTGATCTGGTCAAGGGCGCGGGCGAATTCGTCTGACCCAAGGGCCGCTGTGCTGAAAAAGACAAACGCGCTGGCCCGTCCGGCGCGTTTTTCCGTTCCGGGGGCGTGTTTTGCGTTGCCGGACAGTGGACATTGCCTGCCGGTCTGCCGTAAACCGGGCCAAACCGCTAGCGACCCGAGGCCAGGCCCAATGCCCGACGCCCCCCGGACTGTTTCCCCCCAGGCCCGCAAGGCCCGTATCGCTGCCGCCGTGATGGCCGTGACGATGGTGTTGTGGATGGGGGCGCAGCTTGTGGGTGGACAGCTTGGCTTGCCCGTGCGCTATGTGTTTCTGTTCGACCTTGCGGCAATTGCGGCTCTGGTCTGGGCCCTGATCGTGACGTATCAGGTCTGGCAAGCCCGCCGCGCAGAAAGGGACTGAGGATGCTTCAGGACAAAGACCGGATCTTTACCAATATCTATGGCATGCATGACCGCACCCTTGCGGGCGCTCAGGCGCGTGGCCATTGGGACGGCACCAAGGACCTGATCGGTCTGGGCCGCGACAAGATTGTCGAGATCATGAAGGCATCCGGCCTGCGCGGTCGCGGCGGTGCGGGTTTTCCCACCGGTCTGAAATGGTCGTTCATGCCCAAGGAAAGCGATGGCCGCCCGTCCTATCTGGTGATCAACGCGGATGAATCCGAGCCCGGCACCTGCAAGGACCGGGAGATCATGCGCAACGATCCCCATACGTTGATCGAAGGGGCGCTGATCGCCAGCTTCGCCATGGGCGCACATGTCAGCTATATCTATATCCGCGGCGAATATATCCGCGAACGCGAAGCCCTTCAGGCCGCGATTGATGAAGCGTATGAGGCCGGAATGCTCGGCAAGAACGCTGCCGGATCGGGCTGGGATTTCGACCTTTACCTGCATCATGGGGCAGGGGCCTATATCTGCGGTGAAGAAACCGCACTGATCGAGAGCCTCGAAGGCAAGAAGGGGATGCCCCGGATGAAGCCGCCCTTCCCGGCGGGGGCGGGCCTGTATGGCTGTCCTTCGACCGTGAACAACGTGGAATCCATCGCCGTGGTGCCGACCATCCTGCGCCGGGGCGCAGACTGGTTCGCGGGCTTTGGCCGCCCGAACAACGCGGGCACCAAGCTGTTTGCGATTTCGGGTCATGTGAATAACCCCTGTGTCGTGGAAGAGGCGATGTCGATCAGCTTCGAGGAACTGATTGAAAAGCATTGCGGCGGCATCCGTGGGGGCTGGGACAACCTGCTGGCGGTGATCCCAGGCGGTTCCTCGGTGCCGTGTGTGCGCGGTGAGAACATGCGCGACGCGATTATGGATTTCGACTATCTGCGCAATGACCTGCAGTCGGGCCTTGGCACCGCTGCCGTGATCGTGATGGACAAATCCACCGATATCGTGAAAGCGATCTGGCGGCTGTCGAAGTTCTACAAGCACGAAAGCTGTGGTCAGTGCACGCCCTGCCGCGAAGGCACCGGCTGGATGATGCGCGTCATGGACCGCCTGGTGCGCGGCGAGGCCGAGTTGGAAGAGATCGACATGCTGTTCCAGGTCACCAAACAGGTGGAAGGCCATACGATCTGCGCCCTTGGCGACGCGGCGGCCTGGCCGATCCAGGGCCTGATCCGCAATTTCCGCGACGAGATCGAGGACCGGATCAAGGCGCAGAAAGCGGGACGCGTCAGCGCGGTTGCCGCCGAGTGATCCGCCTGCGCCGAGCAGGTGCAGGTTCACGGAATTGTTTGCAGAATCTGGGCCCTTCGGGGCCCTTTTCGTTTGTGAAACTTTTGCCAACCCCTTGAAATTGCAGGCAGCGGTCTTTTAGGATTCGGGCATTCCATGCGTACTGACGACGGAGAATTCTTATGCGCTCCTTGACCCTTTCCCTGAGCTTTACGTTTGCATTTGCCGGTCTGGCTCAGGCCCAGAGCCTAGAAGACCTGATCGCCGGGGAACTGACATTCTCGCTCGAAGACTATGGCGAACTGGTGCGCACCAATTTTCGTGAATCGGCCTCGGGGCATTCGAACGGCGTCGCTTACACGCTGACCGGCGAACGGGGATCGTCCATCTTCACCGGCTATTCCAACGATAGGGAAGATCAGGAATTCAATGAATTGCCCGTGGGCCATGACGCCATTCACATCGGCAGCAATTTCACCCTTACCTTTGACGAACCGGTTCAGGCGCTGTTGGTCGCGACCGCCAATGACAACGGCACCGGCGACGGGTTCGATTTCGGCATGGCGCCTCTTGAAACCGTCGATATCGAAATGCAGGGCACCTTCATGCGCAGCCTTGACCCGCGCGGCACGCTGGCGCTGTTCGTTTTGGTGGAGCCCGCCGAGGTCTGGGAAAGCAATTCCGAGGATTCCATTTCCGATGGGATCGATCTGGCCTTTTTCGCCTATCCGGTCTGGCCGCCCGCGTCCGAATGACTGGCTGTCAGGCCGCGCGTCCGACAAACCGGGGACCGGCGCGGCAACGAAGACCTGCCTGATTTCCACCCTCATGGCGCGACGGATTGGCCACGATGCGGTGGCTTGTCCCCTGAAAGCGTTGATGAAAGCCGCCTGAACGGGTAAAGTGACCGCAAATGAGCACCCGAAAACGGGGCAGTTGGGGTTCTCCTTCGGAGGCGGCAGTGGCAGATCAGCGAATGCATGGCGGCGAACGACCGCTTTTGACCGGGTTTTACCGGATGTGGATGATCACCGTTTTCATCGTGATGATCGGTCTTGGGGTGTGGCTTGGCTATACCTGGGGTATTGGCGGGTCGATCCTGGGCGCGGTTCTGGGCGTTTTTATCGCGGGCATGATTATGATGGTACTTAACACCCCCGAAAAGCTGGAGGCCGCGATCTACACCACGCTTGGCATCGGCTTTGTCGGGATGCTGATCTATCTGATCATCGCGTTCTGGGGCGTTCGGATCTGACTGTCGCACAGGTTGTGTGAAACGGGCGGAAACGAGCCGGTTCAACCGGATGACCGCCCGGTGATATTGAATGTCAGGGGCAGAGTCCCCCATCTTGGCTAAGGGTTCAGATTCACCTGCCAAGGAATTGCCGATGTACCGAATGTTACCTCTTTTGCTGCTGGCCCTGTTGATGGCCGCGCCTGCCCGTGCCGATCAATGGGACAGGCTGCGCGAAGATCCCGCGATCAGCGAGGGGCTCGTGTCCTTTGCCATTGCCCGTCATATCCACAATCGCTGCGATTCGATTTCGGCGCGGCGGTTGCGGGCCATGGGGTTCATCAACAGCCTGATCGGACAGGCAACCGACCTTGGCTATACCCGCGATGAGATTGAGGACTATGTCTTCAACGAAGCCGAACAGGACCGCGTGCGCGCGATTGCCGATGACCGGCTGGCCGCGCGCGGGGCATCGCCAAGCCAATGGGAAGGCTATTGCACCGTCGGCCAGGAAGAGATCACCGCCAATAGCCAGATCGGGCGCTTGCTGCGTTAACTTTTCGCCGATCCCTGAGAAAGCCACCATGCCCGCCCGAAAAAGGTGGGCATGTGCGCATTAGGCGCGGTCATATGCCGTGGTATACCGTGTTATCTGCTTGAAAAATGCCGCCTCTCCGTTGCAAAAGCAGGCCAATCGCGGCACTAGGGTGACACGGCAATTTTCCGCGTGAATCCGGGCGGGGCATACGCTAGACACGCCGCAAACCGGAGCAAGCGACGCGCAAGGGTGAAGCATGACCGATCTACGCAAAATCATCATCGACGACCAAGAGATCGAGGTAGATCCCGCGATGACACTGATTCAGGCCTGCGAAGAGGCCGGGGTCGAAGTTCCGCGGTTCTGCTATCATGAACGTCTGTCGATCGCTGGCAACTGTCGCATGTGCCTGGTTGAGGTTGTGGGCGGCCCGCCCAAGCCCGCCGCCTCCTGCGCCATGCAAGTACGTGACCTGCGCCCCGGCCCCGAAGGTCAGCCGCCGGTCGTGAAAACCAATTCCCCTATGGTCAAGAAGGCCCGCGAAGGGGTGATGGAATTTCTGCTGATCAACCACCCGCTGGATTGCCCGATCTGCGACCAGGGCGGTGAGTGCGATCTTCAGGATCAGGCGATGGCCTATGGTGTGGACTTCTCCCGCTATCGCGAGCCGAAGCGCGCCAGTGAGGAGCTGAACCTCGGCCCGCTTGTGTCCACCGCGATGACCCGCTGTATTTCCTGCACCCGCTGCGTGCGCTTCACGACCGAGGTCGCGGGCATCTGGCAGATGGGCCAGACCGGTCGCGGCGAAGACAGCGAAATCACCAGCTATCTGAATGAGACGCTCGATTCGAACCTTCAGGGTAATATCATCGACCTGTGCCCGGTTGGCGCGCTGACATCGAAACCCTATGCCTTCACCGCCCGTCCGTGGGAATTGACCAAGACCGAAACCATCGACGTGATGGATGCGCTCGGGTCGAACATCCGCGTGGATACCAAGGGCCGCGAAGTCAAGCGCATCGTTCCCCGCAACCATGACGGCGTGAACGAGGAATGGATTTCCGACAAGACCCGCTTCATCTGGGACGGCCTGCGTCGCCAGCGTCTGGACACGCCCTATATCCGGGAAAACGGCAAACTGCGCAAAGCTAGCTGGCCCGAGGCGCTTGGCGCTGCTGCGGCGGCCATGAAAGGCAAGAAGGTGGCTGGCCTGGTGGGTGATCTGGCCCCGGTCGAGGCGGCGTTTGCGCTGAAACAGCTGGTCGAGGGGCAGGGCGGCAATGTCGAATGCCGCACCGATGGCGCAAAACTGCCCGCTGGCAACCGTGGCGCTTATGCGGGCACCGCAATGATCGAGGATATCGACAGCGCCAAGACCATTCTGCTGATTGGCACCAACCCGCGTGATGAAGCGCCGGTTCTGAACGCCCGTATCCGCAAGGCGTGGATCAACGGCGCGCGGATCGGGGTGATCGGCCCCCAGGCGGACCTGACCTATGATTACCACCATTTCGGCACGTCCCGTAAGGCGCTGACCGATCTGGTCGCCAAGGCGGAGGCCAAGCCCGACACCATCGTGATTGTCGGCCAGGGCGCGTTGCGCGAAGCCGATGGTGAGGCTGTCCTTAGCCAGGCGCTGGCTTATGTCGAGGGCTGTGGTGCGAAACTGATGGTGCTGCATACCGCCGCCGCGCGCGTGGGTGCGATGGATGCGGGCGCGGTGACCGAGGGCGGCATGGCGGCGGCCATCGACGGGGCCGAGGTGATCTATAACCTTGGCGCCGATGAGGTCGACATCGTAGCTGGCCCCTTCGTGATCTATCAGGGCAGCCATGGCGACCGGGGCGCGCACCGCGCCGACGTGATCCTGCCGGGCGCGGCCTATACTGAGGAACAGGGCCTGTTCGTAAATACCGAAGGCCGCCCACAACTGGCGCTGCGCGCGGGGTTTGCCCCGGGTGAGGCCAAGGAAAACTGGGCGATCCTGCGGGCGTTGTCGGCGGAATTGGGCGCGGCGCTGCCCTACGACTCGCTGGTGCAGCTGCGCAATGTGTTGGTGGATGCGGTCCCGCATCTGGCGATGATCGACGAGGTTCCGGTGAACGAGATCACCCCGCTGGAGCTGCGCGCGCCGGCGCAGGCCGATTTCGTGCCTGCGGTGAAGGATTTCTACCTGACCAACCCGATTGCCCGCGCATCGGCCGTAATGGCCGATCTCAGCGCGATGGCAAAGGCGCGGTCTGAGGCCGCGATTGCGGCGGAGTAAGCGGGGTGCCGGGCGGGGTTTCCCTCCGGCCCTTCGTGGGCAGCGTTGCCATGATGCTGGCGCTTGCAGGGTGCGAACCCGGTGCAGACGCGCGGCAGGACCGGCATCCGGCGCTGTTTGAGTATCTGGGGGTCGAGACCCGGCTTCTGGATGAAGATCTGGTGAATTTCCGCGTTGAAATGCGCGGGGCAAGGGGGCGCGAGGACGTGGCGGCATATGCCGAATGTGCAGCAGCTCAGTACACGCTGATCCGGGGCTACGGATTTGCGCGACATGTCCGCACAAATGTGCAGGAAGAGGCTGGCCTTTGGCACGCAGATGCGGTTTACACCGTGTCACCGGCGCTCCCGCGGGGGGTGCAGACGATGGACGCCGAAGTGGTGGTCGCCGACTGCGCCGAGCAAGGCATACCGACGGTGTGAGGATCAATGGCTGACTTCTTTACAACCACTCCCGGCATCGCGCTGATTATTGTCGCGCAATGTCTTGCAGTGATCGCATTCGTGATGATCTCGCTTCTCTTCCTGGTCTATGGCGACCGGAAGATCTGGGCCGCAGTCCAGATGCGCAAGGGTCCCAACGTGGTGGGGGTCTTCGGGCTGCTGCAATCGGTGGCCGATGCGCTGAAATACGTTCTTAAGGAAGTGGTGATCCCGGCGGGCGCTGACAAGCCCGTGTTCATCCTGGCACCGCTGACCAGCTTCGTGCTGGCGATGATTGCCTGGGCGGTGATCCCCTTCAATGATGGCTGGGTCCTGGCGGATCTGAACGTCGCCATCCTTTATGTCTTCGCCGTCTCCTCGCTGGAGGTCTATGGCGTGATCATGGGCGGCTGGGCGTCGAACTCCAAATACCCATTCTTGGGCAGCTTGCGTTCTGCCGCACAGATGATTTCCTATGAGGTCTCGATCGGCCTGATCATCATTGGCGTGGTGATCACCACAGGCTCGCTCAACTTTAGCGAGATTGTGCGCGCGCAGGATGGATCCTACGGCTTCTTCAGCTGGTACTGGCTGCCGCACCTGCCCATGGTGGTACTGTTCTTCATCTCGGCCCTGGCGGAAACCAACCGCCCGCCCTTCGACCTGCCAGAGGCGGAATCGGAACTGGTCGCGGGTTATCAGGTGGAATATTCGGCCACGATGTTCCTGCTGTTCATGGCGGGCGAATACATCGCCATCTTCCTGATGTGCGCGCTGATGTCCCTGCTGTTCTTCGGCGGCTGGCTGTCCCCCATTCCGGGCCTGCCCGATGGCGTGCTGTGGATGGTCGGCAAGATGGCCTTCTTCTTCTTCATCTTCGCCATGGTGAAGGCGATCACGCCGCGCTACCGCTATGATCAGCTGATGCGGATCGGTTGGAAAGTCTTCCTGCCCATGTCGCTTGGCTGGGTGGTGATCGTGGCCTTCCTGGCAAAATTCGAACTCTTCGGCGGCGCCTATGCCCGCTGGATGATCGGGGGCTGATTGATGACCCAAATCGACTACACCCGCGCCGCGAAATACTTTCTGCTGGCGGATTTCGTCAAAGGCTTCCAGCTGGGGCTGAAGTATTTCTTCGCCCCCAAGGCCACGGTGAACTACCCGCATGAAAAAGGCCCGCTCTCGGTCCGCTTCCGGGGCGAACACGCGCTGCGCCGCTATCCCAATGGCGAAGAACGCTGCATTGCCTGCAAGCTGTGCGAAGCGATCTGCCCCGCGCAGGCCATCACCATCGACGCCGAACCGCGAGAGGACGGCAGCCGCCGGACCACCCGCTACGACATCGACATGACCAAATGCATCTATTGCGGCTTCTGCCAAGAGGCGTGCCCGGTCGATGCCATTGTCGAAGGCCCCAATTTCGAGTTCGCCACCGAGACCCGTGAAGAGCTGTTCTACAACAAGGAAAAGCTGCTTGAAAACGGTGCCCGTTGGGAAGCCGAAATCGCCCGCAACCTTGAACTGGATGCCCCGTACCGATGACCAAAGCCCCGCAAAACCCGTTCGCGGCGCTGATGGCGCAGACGCAGGAAATGGCCAAGGACTGGGTCAGCCAGGTCAATCCTGCGATGGCGCAATTCACGCCGCAGGGCTTTGAAAAGATGTGGCCGACCATGCCCGCCGAGATGATGGAGGCGTTCATGGGCAAGCAGTTTAACCCCGAGGGGCTGGACGCCAAGACCCGCCTGCTGCTGACGTTGCAGGGGCTGACCATTCAGGGCGCCGTGGCAGAACCGCAGATCCGCCTGACCGTGCGCCACGCGCTGGAGGCGGGGGCCACCAAACAGGAAGTTGCCGAAACCATCGCGCAGGCCGCCATGTTCGGCGGTGTTCCCGCCATGAACAAGGCGATGGAGCTTGCCCGTCAGGCCATCGACGGAACCGAGGAGTAACCCCATGGGTATCGCCGATTTCACCTTCTACCTCTTCGCCATCACCACGGTGCTGGCCGGCATGTTCGTCGTGGTCAGCCGCAACCCGGTCCACTCGGTGCTGTGGCTGATCCTCGCCTTCATCAGCACATCGGGGCTCTTTGTCCTGATCGGGGCTGAGTTTGTGGCGATGCTGCTGGTCATCGTCTATGTGGGCGCGGTCGCGGTGCTGTTCCTGTTCGTGGTGATGATGCTGGACGTGGATTTCGCCGAGCTGAAGGCGGAAATGGCCAAATACATCCCCATGGCGGGTCTGATCGGTGTTGTCATCCTGATGCAGCTGTCCATGGCGTTCGGCCCCTGGGCCACCGCCGAGGGCGTTGACCTGCTGGCCACGCCCAATGCCACGCCCGAGGGCGCCGCGCATAACACCGCCGCTTTGGGCGCTGTGATCTATGACCAATACTTCCTGATCTTCCAACTGGCGGGCCTGATCCTGCTGGTCGCCATGATCGGCGCCATCGTGCTGACCCTGCGCCACCGCACCGACATCAAACGCCAGAACGTGCTGGCCCAGATGTACCGCGACCCGGCCAAGGCGATGGAACTGAAAGATGTGAAACCGGGGCAGGGGCTGTAAGCACCGCACCGGGGGCGAATTTACAAAGCGGGCCGCTGATAAGGGCCCGCGACGATGCAAAACCAAGGGGTAATAGGCCCCGGAGGGACGAGATGAGTATCGCACTGGAACATTACCTGACGGTGGCGGCGGCGCTGTTCGTCATCGGGATTTTCGGGATCTTCCTGAACCGCAAGAACGTGATCGTCATCCTGATGTCGATCGAGCTGATGCTTCTGGCGGTCAATATCAACCTCGTCGCCTTCTCCGCCTATCTGGGCGATCTGACGGGGCAGATCTTTACCCTTTTCGTGCTGACCGTTGCCGCCGCCGAGGCCGCGATTGGCTTGGCTATCCTCGTCTGCTTCTTCCGCAACCGCGGCACCATCGCCGTGGAAGACGTCAACGTTATGAAGGGCTGAGTACCAATGGAAACCATCCTTCTCTTTGCCCCTCTCGTCGGCGCGATCATCTGCGGGTTTTCCTGGCGGCTGATCGGGGAAACGGCGGCCTGCTGGACGGCGACGATCCTGCTGTTCCTGTCCTGCCTGCTGAGCTGGGTCACCTTCCTGGGCTTTGACGGTGAGACCTATACACGCGATCTGTTCACCTGGATCGCCTCGGGCACGCTGGACACCAGCTGGTCGGTGCGCATCGACCGTCTGACGGCGATCATGCTGATCGTGATCACCACGGTTTCGGCGCTCGTGCATCTGTATTCCTTCGGCTACATGGCCCATGACGACCATTTCCGCGAGGGTGAGAGCTATCGCCCCCGCTTCTTCGCCTACCTGTCCTTCTTCACCTTCGCGATGCTGTCGCTGGTGACCGCCGACAACCTGCTGCAACTGTTCTTCGGTTGGGAAGGCGTGGGCGTGGCGTCCTACCTGCTGATTGGCTTCTACTTCCGCAAGCCCACTGCCGGGGCCGCCGCGATGAAGGCGTTTATCGTCAACCGGGTGGGTGACTTTGGCTTCCTGCTTGGCATTTTCGCGATCTACAAACTGACCGACAGCATCAACTTCAGCGTGATCCTGGCGGAAGGCCCGCATCTGGCGGAACAGACCATCAGCTTTCTGGGGCGCGAGTTGAACGCGGCCAACACCATCGGCATGTTGCTGTTCATCGGCGCCATGGGGAAATCGGCGCAGCTGTTCCTGCACACCTGGCTGCCGGACGCGATGGAAGGCCCGACGCCTGTGTCGGCGCTGATCCACGCGGCGACGATGGTGACGGCGGGTGTCTTCCTGGTCTGCCGCATGTCGCCGATCATGGAATACGCGCCCTACGCGTCGAATTTCATCATCATCATCGGGGCCGCGACGGCGTTCTTTGCCGCCACCGTGGGCCTGGTGCAGAACGACATCAAGCGCGTCATCGCCTATTCCACCTGTTCGCAGCTTGGCTACATGTTCGTGGCGGCTGGCGTCGGGGTCTACTCGGTCGCGATGTTCCACCTGCTGACGCACGCGTTCTTCAAGGCGATGCTGTTCCTTGGTGCAGGCTCGGTCATCCACGCGATGCACCATGAACAGGACATGCGGAACTACGGTGGCCTGCGCAAGAAGATCCCGTTCACCTTTGCTGCCATGATGATCGGCACGCTGGCGATCACCGGTGTGGGCATTCCGCTGACCGGCTGGATCGGCTTTGCGGGCTTTGCATCGAAGGATGCGGTCATTGAAAGCGCCTTTGCCTTTGGCGGCGGTCTGGGAACCTATGCGTTCTGGATGCTGGTCATCGCGGCCTGCTTCACCAGCTTCTATTCCTGGCGTCTGATCTACCTGACCTTCTATGGCAAGCCGCGCGGCGACAAGCACGCGCATGAACATGCCCATGAAAGCCCCAAGACCATGCTGATCCCGCTGGCGGTTCTGGCCGTGGGCGCCGTGTTCTCGGGCGCGATCTGGTACAACCAGTTCTTCGGCCATACCGATACTGTGGCCCGGTTCTTCGGTGTGCCCTATGCGGTTGAGGGCCATGCGGATGAGGCCGGTCATGGAGAGACCGCCATGGCGGCGGATAGCCATGGCGAGGCCGCAGCCGAAGACCATGGCGAAGCGGATGCCCATGCCGCCGCGCCTGCCGACAGTCATGCCACCGAGGACACCCACGCAGCTGCAGAGGACGGTGACCATGGCGAGGCGCACTACGTCTTCACCGGCCACGCGGGCGAGGGGGCCATCCACATGGCGCCGGACAACCACGTGCTGAACGACGCGCATTCGGTTCCGAAATGGGTCAAGTTTGCGCCCTTCGTCGCCATGGTGATCGGGTTCCTAACCGCGACGCTGTTCTACATCGTCAAGCCGGGCCTGCCCGCGCGCATGGCCGAGCTGTTCCAGCCCGCCTATCAGTTCCTGCTGAACAAATGGTACTTCGACGAGATCTACAATGCGGTCTTCGTCATCCCGGCCATGTGGATCGGTCGGGTCCTGTGGAAGCGCGGCGATGGCAATATCATCGACGGCGGCATCAACGGGCTGGCCATGGGGATCATCCCGTTCTTCACCCGGCTCGCGGGGCGGGCGCAGTCTGGCTACATCTTCCACTATGCCTTTGCGATGGTTCTGGGCATCGCGGTTCTGATCACCATCGTAACCTTGAGCTTCGGGGGCTGAGAGCAGAGACATGCAAGACAATCTTCTCTCCATCGTTACCTTTCTTCCCCTGGTGGCGGCGCTGTTCACCCTGATCCCTGACGGGAAAACGGAAGGTGGCAAGAAAAACGCGAAATATGTGGCCATGGCGGCGACGGTTGCGACCTTTGTCGTATCGCTGTTCATCCTGCTGGAATTCGACGCGTCCAACCCCGGCTTTCAGCTGGTGGAAGAGGGCGAGTGGATGCTTGGCCTGACCTATAAGGTCGGTGTTGACGGCATCTCGGTCCTGTTTGTGCTGCTGACCACCTTCCTGATGCCGCTGGTGATCGCGTCCTGCTGGACTGTGGAACATCGCGTCAAGGAATACATGATCGCGCTTTTGGTGCTGGAAAGCCTGATGATCGGCGTCTTCGTGGCGCTGGATCTGGTGCTGTTCTACCTGTTCTTCGAGGCGGGCCTGATCCCGATGTTCCTGATCATCGGGATCTGGGGTGGCAAGAACCGCATCTATGCCGCGTTCAAGTTCTTCCTCTATACCTTCCTCGGCTCGGTCCTGATGCTGGTCGCGATGATCGCGATGTATGTGGATGCGGGCACCACTGACATCCCCAGCCTTTTGGCGCATCAGTTCAGCTCTGACAGCTTCTCGATCATGGGGTGGCATATCGTCGGCGGGATGCAAACGATCCTGTGGATTGCCTTCTTCGCCAGCTTCGCGGTGAAGATGCCGATGTGGCCGGTGCATACCTGGTTGCCCGATGCCCACGTTCAGGCGCCCACGGCGGGCTCGGTCGTGCTTGCGGCGATCCTGCTGAAGATGGGCGGCTATGGCTTCCTGCGATTCAGCTTGCCAATGTTCCCGGTTGCGTCCGACCTGATGGGCCCCTTCGTGATGTGGCTGTCGGTGATTGCCATTATCTACACCTCGCTTGTCGCGATGGTGCAAGAGGATATGAAAAAGCTGATTGCCTATTCGTCCGTCGCCCATATGGGCTATGTGACCATGGGCATCTTTGCCGCAAACCAGCAGGGCATCGACGGCGCGATTTTCCAGATGATCAGCCACGGCTTCGTTTCCGGCGCGCTGTTCCTGTGTGTGGGCGTGATCTATGACCGGATGCATACCCGCGAGATCGACGCCTATGGCGGCCTTGTGAACCGGATGCCTGCCTATGCGCTGGTCTTCATGCTGTTCACTATGGCCAATGTCGGTCTGCCGGGCACCAGCGGGTTCGTCGGTGAATTTCTGGTGCTGATGGGCGTCTTCCAGGTCAACACCTGGATCGCGGTCTTCGCCGCCACCGGCGTGATCCTGTCGGCGGCCTATGCGCTGTGGCTCTATCGCCGGGTGGTCTTTGGTGACCTGATCAAGGAAAGTCTGAAGTCCATCACCGACATGACCCCGCGCGAACGCCTGATCTTTGCGCCGCTCATCGTGATGACCCTGCTTCTGGGGGTTTACCCGAGCCTCGCGCTCGACGTGATCGGCCCTGCGGTCGAAAACCTTGTCCACCATTACGACGTGGCCGTCGGACAGACCCTGTCCGACACGGCCGTCGCCGCCAGCCACTGAGGTCCCGAGATGTTTGCGTCCGATATCGCCATTCTCCTGCCCGAGATCATCCTGTCCGTCTTCGCGATGGCGGGGCTGATTGCGGCGGTCTACACCTCCAAGGACGGCATGGCCCCGGCCCTTGTCTGGCTGACCGCCGCGCTGCTGGCCTTGATGGGCATCTATATCGCCCTGACGGGCGAGGGCAGCCAGGTGGCCTTTGATGGCATGTTCATCAACGATGGCTTTGCACGGTTTGCCAAGGTGGTGATCCTGCTGTCGGCGGCGGCGATCCTGCTGATCGGCAAGGAGTTCATGCAGCGCGACGACCTGTTGCGGTTCGAATACCCGATGCTGATCGTGCTGGCATCCGTGGGCATGATGGTCATGGTGTCCTCGGGCAACCTGATGACGCTCTATATGGGGTTGGAACTGCAATCCCTGTCGCTTTACGTGGTCGCCGCCATGCGCCGCGACAGCGTGCGCTCGACAGAAGCAGGCCTGAAATACTTCGTCCTTGGCGCGCTGTCCTCGGGCATCCTGCTCTATGGCGCCTCGCTGACCTATGGCTTTGCAGGCACCACCGATTTCGCGGGCATCCTGGCCGCGGCAGAGGGTGGCGCATCGCTTGGCCTGATCTTCGGCCTTGCCTTCATGCTTGCGGGCCTGGCCTTCAAGGTCTCGGCTGCGCCTTTCCACATGTGGACGCCCGATGTCTACGAAGGCTCGCCCACCCCGGTCACCGCCTTCTTCGCCACCGCCCCCAAGATGGCGGCCATGGGCCTTTTGGCCCGTCTGGCCCATGATGCCTTTGGCAGCGTGGTCGGCGACTGGCAGCAGATCATTGCGCTTCTGGCGGTGCTGTCCATGTTCCTGGGCGCCATTGCCGCGATTGGGCAGACCGATATCAAGCGCCTGATGGCCTATTCCTCGATCTCTCATATGGGCTTTGCCCTCATGGGGCTGGCTGCGGGCACCGAACAGGGCGTCAGCGCGATGCTGATTTACATGGCGATCTATGTGACCATGAATATCGGCACTTTCGCCTTCATCCTGTCGATGCAGAAGGATGGTCGGCACGTCACGAATATCTCGTCGCTGAATGCGTTCGCATCGAAAGAGCCGATCAAGGCGCTGGCGATCCTTGTGCTGATGTTCAGCCTTGCGGGCGTGCCGCCTATGGTGGGCTTTTTCGGGAAATACGCGGTGCTTCTGGCCGCTGTGGATGCTGGCCTGAACCTGGTGGCGATCCTTGGGGTTGTGGCATCGGTGATCGGGGCCTTCTACTACCTGCGCATCGTCTACTTCATGTATTTCGGCGAAGAACGCGAAGGCATCGATGGCAAGATGAGCCCGCTGGCCTATGCCGGTCTGATGGCCGCCGCCGCGATCATGCTGCTTGGGGTGTTCAACCTTTTCGGTGTGGACGGTCTGGCCGAGGCTGCCGCCACGACGCTGGTCCGCTAAGCCATGACGGGCTGGCCCGAGGGCGTCGGCCGCAGGGTTCTGCAATCTGTTGACAGCACCATGGCCGAGGGCGCGCGTATCGCGCCCGGGCTGTCCGGGCCGGAATGGGTTCTGGCGCTGGACCAGACTGCGGGCCATGGTCGCCGGGGGCGGGCCTGGTCTTCGCCCAAGGGCAATTTCTTTGCGTCGCTGGTTCTGCAACCGAAAGAAACGCCCGAACAGGTGGCACTGCGCAGCTTCGTGGCCGCGCTGGCCCTGCGCGACGCCTTTGTTGCGGCGACGGGACGGGCCGAGGCGTTCAAGCTGAAATGGCCCAATGACGTGCTGCTGAATGGCGGCAAGGTCGCGGGCATTCTGCTGGAAAGCGTTGGCGCGGGGCAGGGGGTCAATCACCTGATCATCGGGATCGGCGTGAACCTTGTGGCAGCCCCTGGGGCCGGTCAGGTGGAACAAGGCGCTGTGCCGCCCGTCAGCCTGCTGTCAGAGACCGGCATCCGCGTCAGTCCCGAAGAGTTCCTGGATCTGCTGGCCGCCGCCTATGACCGGCATGAGACCCAGTTCACCACCTACGGCTTTGCACCCATTCGCACCGCCTGGCTGCGCGACGCCGCGCGGTTGGGGGAAACCATTACCGCCCGCACCACCGCCGAGACCATGACAGGGCGCTTTGAGAGTATCGACGAGGCCGGTAACCTGATCCTGACCACAGCCAAAGGGCAGCGGGCTATTCCAGCTGCCGACATCTTTTTCTGACCACAAGGGGGCGACGCCCATGCTTCTGGCCATCGACACCGGCAATACCAACACGGTTTTTTCCATCTGGGACGGGCGGCAGATCCTTGCCACCTTCCGCACCACGACGGAACATCAGCGCACGGCGGACCAGTATTTCGTCTGGCTGTCAACGCTGATGGCGCACAAGAAACTGGATGTTACGATCACCGATTGCATCATTTCGTCCACCGTGCCGCGCGTGGTGTTCAACCTGCGGGTTCTGTGCGACCGCTATTTCGATTGTCGGCCGCTGGTGGTCGGGAAACCGGATTGTCTGCTGCCCATCTCGCCGCGTGTGGATGCGGGTACGCAGGTGGGGCCGGACAGATTGGTGAACACAGCCGCTGCTTTCGATCGTCATGGCGGCGACCTGATCGTGGTCGATTTTGGCACTGCCACAACGTTCGACGTTGTCGCCCATGACGGGGCCTATGTGGGCGGTGTGATCGCGCCCGGCGTGAACCTGAGCCTTGAGGCCCTGCACCACGCCGCCGCCGCGCTGCCCCATGTGGACGTGACCAAGCCGCAGAACGTCATTGGCACCAACACCGTGGCCTGTATGCAGTCGGGCATCTTCTGGGGCTATGTGGGCCTTGTGCGCGGGATCTGCGACCGGATCTGCGCGGAATATGAAAAACCCATGCGGATCATCGGCACCGGGGGCCTCGCGCCATTGTTCTCTCAGGGGGATGTGCTATTTGACCTGATCGAAGACGACCTGACGATCCACGGGCTGACCGTGATCTACAAATACAACAAGGATAACGGGCAAATATGACCTCCGCTTCTCGACTGATCTATCTTCCCCTCGGCGGCGCGGGGGAGATCGGGATGAACTGCTACCTCTATGGCTATGGGCCGCAGGGGGACGAGCGTTTCATCCTCGTCGATGTGGGCGTCAGTTTCCCCGATATGGATGGCACCCCTGGTGTCGACCTGATCCTGCCCGATATTGCCTGGATCACCGAGCGTGTGGACCGGCTGGACGGCATCTTCATCACCCACGCGCATGAAGACCACGTGGGCGCGCTTGGCCATCTCTACCGTCATTTCCCCAAGGTGCCGGTCTATGCCCGGCCCTTCACCGCCGCCATCGCCACCCGCAAGATGGAAGAGGCGGGGCAGGATCCGGCCATGGTGCAGGTCGCCCCGGTCTGGCCCGCGACCGTGCAGGCGGGCCCCTTTACCGTGGGCTTCGCGCCGACCTCTCACTCCATCCCCGAGGCCTCTGCCCTTGTCATCGACAGCCCCGAGGGCCGCGTCGTGCATTCGGGCGACTTCAAAATCGACCCCAACCCGCGCGTTGGTGAAGCCTTTGATCCCGAGATGTGGGAGGAGATCGGCAAATCCGGTGTCCGGGCGCTGATCTGCGATTCCACCAATGTGTTTTCCCGCCACGCGGGCCGCAGCGAAAGCGAGCTTCCGGGGCCGATTACCGAACTGGTGGAAAACGCACGCGGTATGGTGGTCGCGACCACCTTTGCCTCGAACATTGCGCGGGTGAAGACGCTTGCCGAGGCGGGCAAAGCAGCCGGTCGATCAGTCTGCCTGATGGGCCGGGCGATGAAGCGGATGGTCACCGTGGCCGTGGAAAGCGGCGTTCTGACCGACTTCCCCGCCACGATCAGCCCCGAGGAAGCCACACAGGTGCCGCGCGAAAACCTGATGCTGATCGTGACCGGCAGCCAGGGCGAACGGCGCGCGGCCTCGGCGGCGCTCAGCCGTGGGAAATACCTGGGACACGAGTTGAAAGAGGGCGATACGTTCCTGTTTTCCTCCAAGACCATTCCCGGCAATGAGGTCTCGGTCGGGCGCATCCAGAATGCACTGTCGGAAATCGGGGTTGAGATCGTCGATGAACAATCCGGGTTCTACCATGTGTCCGGCCACGCCAACCGGCCTGATCTGGAACGGATGCATGGGCTGCTAAAGCCGCAAATCCTGGTGCCCAACCATGGCGAACACCGCCACCTGCGCGAACATTGCAGGGTCGGCGCCACGGGCGGGATGACCACGGTTCTGGCGCCCAATGGGTCTATGGTCGAACTGTCGGGCAACAAACCCGGTGTCGTGGAACATGTGGACGTGACGCGCGCCTATCTGGACGGATCGCGCGTCATCGGGGCGCTGGACGGGGTTGTACGTGACCGGATGAAGCTGGCGCTGAACGGTCTGGTCATCGTCGCGCTGATCATCGACGAGGAAGACGAGCCGCTGGAAGATTGCTGGGTCGAACTGCGGGGCCTGCCGGAAATGGTCGGCAATGAAAGCCTGTCCGAGATGATCGAAGATCAACTGGCCAAGATGTTGCCAAGCCTGACCCATAAGATGGTGATGCATGACGACAAGCTGGAGGATGAGGTCAAGCGCGTTGTCCGGCAGGTCTGCGTGTCCGAAATTGGCCGCAAGCCCGAGGTCACGACCATCATCTCGCGGCTGATGGCGGGTTAAGTTCCTGCGGGTGGGCGTAGCGGCCTTGATAGGCAGAGCGCCCGCCGCAGTCTTTCAAAAAAGGCAATTGCTGCGGGCATGATCGGGACCGATAGGGTATGTCTTAGCCCGATCCGGCAGGCCATGTCCGCAGCCGACCATCCCTTGGTCAAATCCTGCCCCTCCAACATGAATGGGCAGGGCAGGTATAGGAATTAGGCGGCGGTTTCGCTTTCGTCGTCGCCATTGCTTTCGGCGGGTTCCTGCGTGGCCTCAGCCGGTTTTGCCGGCCCTCCGCGACGCTCGGCAAAGCTCAGCGCGATGAAATCGGGCATGTGGTCGCCCATGCCGACGATCTGGTTGCCGCCACGACGCCCGCCGCCACCACCAGAGCGAGAGCGGCTGGTATCCGGCTTGCGGCGCGGTTCCTTCCGTTCGGGCCGAGGCTCGGGCGTGGCTTCGGCCTGCGGTTCGGCTGCGGTCTGCGGCTCTTCCGGCTTGTCCTCGGATTTGCGGCTGCGCGACCGGCTGCGGCTGCGCGCGGGCTTGTCCTCGGCGGGCTTATCCTCATCCGAGGGTTTACGGCGGCTGGCGGCCCCTGCAGTCGGCTGCCAGGGCGCGTCGATGCGCGGCACCGGCTGACCGATCAGCGTTTCGATTGCGGCCAGTAGCTTGTCGTCCGACGGCACGGCCATCATGATCGTGGTGCCTTTGCGCCCGGCGCGGCCGGTCCGGCCGATCCGGTGAACATAGTCTTCGGCATGGCCAGGAACGTCGTAGTTCAACACATGGCTTACGTTCGGGATATCAAGGCCACGCGCGGCCACGTCAGAGGCTACGAGAAACTTGATCGACCCATCACGAAAGCCATCCAGCGTCCGCATCCGGTGCGATTGGTCCAGGTCACCATGAATGGGTTCGGCGTTATAGCCATGCGTTTTCAGGGATTTGGCGACAATATCCACATCCACCTTGCGATTGCAGAAGATGATCGCGTTGGTGCAGGCGTCGCCTTCTGCATTGATGATGGCGCGCAGCATTTCGCGTTTTTGCTTGGCGGTCTGGTCGCGGCGGGTGGGTTTGAATTCCACCAGCTTCTGAGTGATCGTGTCCGAGGTCGTCGACTGACGCGCGACCTCGATCCGGGCAGGGGCAGACAGGAAGGTGTTGGTGATCCGCTCAATCTCGGGCGCCATGGTGGCCGAGAAGAACAGTGTCTGCCGGGTGAAGGGCGTCAGGCCGAAGATGCGTTCGATATCGGGAATAAAGCCCATGTCTAGCATCCGGTCGGCCTCATCCACGACCATCACCTTGACGTCCGACAGGATCAGCTTGCCACGCTCAAAATGGTCCAGCAGGCGGCCCGGCGTGGCGATCAGAACGTCGACGCCCTTGTCGATCAACTGGTCCTGTTCCTTGAAGCTGACACCGCCAATCAGCAGCGCTTTGGTCAGCTTCACGTATTTGGCGTAGGTATCGAAGTTTTCGGCGACCTGCGCGGCCAGTTCGCGCGTGGGGCACAGAACCAGGCTGCGCGGCATCCGGGCGCGGGCGCGGCCACGGGCCAGGGCAGTGATCATCGGCAGGGTAAAGCTGGCGGTTTTACCGGTGCCGGTCTGCGCGATCCCCAGAACGTCGCGGCCTTCGAGGGCAGGGGGAATGGCGCCGGCCTGAATCGGGGTGGGTTCGGTATAACCCGCCTCTTCCACAGCCTTGAGAACCTTGGGATTAAGGTTGAGATCAGAGAATTTCGTCATATGCGTCCAGTCTGGCGGGGTCATAGGCCCGCGTCATGTGAATGGAGCGCCTCTGCCACATCGCGCTCCGCGGTTCGGACATCGCGCGCGTCGCGATGCTGCGACAGCACATAAAACAAAACGTGGAAATGGTCAAATCCGAGTGGTTTTCGGGGGTTACGGCGACGGAATTTGTGGCGCGGAAGACGCCATATCGGCGAAAAGGGCAGCCGGGGCATGGATATCAACGCGCCCATAGGGACCGAGCAGATGGGCATCGAACCCCTCTCGTGCGGCGCGGGCGATCATGCCCGGCCCAAGCGCGATAAATCCGAGCGCCGCGTTGCGGCAATGCCCATGGGTGCAGCCGAGCCGCCGGTCCAGGCGGCGAAAGGGCAGCTCGTACCCGTCCTGCCACGCCTGATCGAAGCGCAGGTAATGCACCCCGTCGCGGCGGTGGCTGATCACCAGGGCGCGCATCGGCGTCCCGTCCTCACCGACCAGCGAAACGACATGCCCATAGAGCACATGATGCGGGTGGTCTGAGATCACGACCTGTTGGGAGTATGTACCGGTAATCCCCGTGACCGGCGAGGCGAACTCGCCGCCCGCAGTGACGCAGGCGGCGAGGCCCACGCAAATCACTAGATACCGGTACATCCGGCCAAGATGCGGCGGAAAAGGTAAACGGAAGATTAACAGGGGTTTAGCGGTTACCATTAATGCAGTCAGCCGGTTTCATTTTATCCTTTTCTTGAATTGTGTTCCAGCTTCTTGTCAAATCAAATCAGTTTTTGGGAGGTCAGGACGGTGAGTTTTAACGAAAAGGTTGAGCAGCTAGCAGCTCGCTCGAAGCACGCGACAGAACATGCTTTGACAGAAGAGGCCACAAAGACATCGGTCGTGATGCCTCTTCTCCAAGCACTCGGATACGACATCTTTTCGCTCGACGAAGTCATTCCAGAATTCGTAGCTGATGTCGGTACAAAAAGGGGGGAAAAAGTAGACTTTGCGGTCAAGGTCGATGGTCAGGTCAGAATTCTCCTTGAAGTGAAGCCAATATCGTCAGTCCTAGGGAAAAGCCAGCTTTCTCAGTTATACCGATACTTTTCCGTGACTGATGCGCGAATTGCTATGCTGACAAACGGTCGAGAGGTCTGGTTCTTCTCAGATATCGACGAGCGAAATCGGATGGATCGAAAGCCATTCTTCGTGTTTGACTTACAGTCCTATGATGAGGAGCAGATAAGAAATCTAGCTAGATTTCAAAAGGATGGATTCGACGTTGACGCAATTTTGGAAGCAGCGTCGAACTTGAAGTACGTTGGGGCGGCTGCAAATTTCCTCAAGGCCCAGCTTGAAGCGCCTTCCGATGATTTCACCAAGTTTGTTGGTCGTCAGATCTACGATGGTATGTTGACGAAAGGAGTAGTGGAGCAACTTCGCCCGGCTATCGCGGCGGCTTTAGATGATGTCATTAGGGATCGAATTCAGGACCGACTCAATATCTCTTTCAAGTCGCGAGAGGCCGAAAGCAAGGATGTGGACGGCGAGGCTGAGATAGTTGACGGAAGCAGCAACAAAGCTGATGTGGAAACCACGGATGAGGAATGGCAAGCGTTCTTCATTATTCGGGCGATAGCTGCAAAAGTGATAGACATTGAGCGGATCACAATGCGTGATGCTCGAACCTACTGTAGTGTATTTGCTGACAACAATAATCGTAAGCCAATTTGCAGGTTCTATTTCAACGCGAAGTCCATAAAATACGTCGGAGTCTTTTCGCCAGAAAAGGTAGAGGAAAAGGTTGAGATATCAGACCTTTCTGACATTTACAGTTTAGCGCGGCGGATTGAGGCAACTGCTGATCACTACGCCTGATCAGACCATCATTTCCTTGGTCGCGGTCAGCGTCACATCCGGGTAGTCGCGGGCGACGCGGTCGATATCCCATTGCAGGCGGGTCAGGAACACCGGGTCGCCATCGTTATCTGTGGCCATGTGCTGTTTGTTCGCCGCCGCGAATTTTTCGACCGCCAGACGGTCACCCTGCACCCACCGGGCCGAGGTGAACTGACTGGCTTCGAACCGCACGGGCAGGCCATATTCCAGCTCGATCCGGCTGGCCAGAACCTCGAATTGCAGCGCGCCCACGACGCCTACGATGAAGCCCGACCCGAAGGTAGGTTTAAAGACCTTGGCGGCGCCTTCCTCGGCGAACTGCATCAGCGCCTTGTCCAGATGCTTGGCCTTCATTGGGTCGCCTGCGCGGCAGGTTTGCAGCAGCTCCGGCGCGAAAGACGGGATACCGGTGAAGCGCAGCGCCTCGCCCTCGGTCAGCGCGTCCCCGATTCGCAATTGGCCGTGGTTCGGGATGCCAATGATGTCACCTGCCCAAGCCTCTTCCGCCAATTCGCGGTCAGAGGCGAGGAACAGCACCGGGCTGGAGATTGCCATGGGTTTCTTGGATCGCACATGGGTCATCTTCATGCCGCGCTGAAAATGGCCTGACGCAAGGCGCACGAACGCCACGCGGTCACGGTGCTTGGGGTCCATATTAGCCTGCACCTTGAAGACGAAGCCGGTGACCTTCTTTTCCTCCGGCGCAACCTCGCGCGGGGTGGCGGTCTGCACCTGCGGTTCGGGGCCATAGCCCGCGATACCGTCCATCAGTTCCTTGACGCCAAAGCTGTTGATGGCGGATCCGAACCAGATGGGTGTCAGGTGGCCCTCAAGGAAGCTCTGCTTGTTTAGCGGCGGCAGCAGCTCGCGCGCCATTTCCACCTCTTCGCGCAGCTTTTCCAGCAGATCGGCGGGGATATGTTTTTCCAGAGCCGGATCGTCCAACCCTTCGATCTTGACGCTTTCGGCCACCTTGTTGCGGTCGGCGCGGTCCATCAGTTCCAGCCGGTCGCGCAGCAGGTCGTAGCAGCCGAGGAAATCACGCCCGGACCCGATCGGCCAGCTTGCCGGGGTCACGTCTATGGCCAGATTTTCCTGGATCTCATCAATGATATCAAAGACGTCGCGGCTTTCGCGGTCCATCTTGTTGCAGAAGGTCAGGATCGGCAGATCACGCAGGCGGCAGACTTCGAACAGTTTCTGCGTCTGGCTTTCCACGCCCTTGGCCCCGTCGATCACCATGATCGCGGCGTCCACGGCAGTGAGCGTCCGGTAGGTGTCTTCGGAGAAATCGCTGTGACCCGGCGTGTCCACCAGGTTGAAACGGTACTTGCCATAGTCGAAGGACATGGCCGAGGCGGAAACGGAAATGCCCCGGTCTTTTTCCATCTGCATGAAGTCCGACCGTGTCCGCCGGGCCTCGCCCTTGGCGCGCACCTGTCCGGCCATCTGGATGGCACCCCCATAAAGGAGGAACTTTTCCGTCAGCGTGGTCTTGCCCGCATCGGGGTGCGAGATGATCGCAAAGGTCCGGCGGCGGGCGATTTCGGGCGGAAGCTCGG